>ERZ857745.43-NODE-43-length-171951-cov-20.181802_pt1 | contig 171951 bp, 145 predicted proteins | sample MGYA00519699_ERZ857745 | MGnify/ENA primary metagenome ERZ857745 (study PRJEB31778, sample SAMEA3449357) | human gut metagenome | biome: human gut; feature: human-associated habitat; material: faeces | place: United Kingdom | collected 2010/2012 ... | reverse complement strand
GCCCCGCTTCGTCGCTCCGCTCCTCGCGTGCTGCGCTGGAAAACGCTTCGCGTTTCCTCAGCTCCGCACCCTGTCGGGTTCGAACCCCTCTGTGATGGGCCCAAAAAAGAAAGGCCCCCATAGCTGGGGGCCTATCAAATCAGTGGTGGGCGATGAGGGATGTCCGCGTGCGGCTGGCGCCGCCCGCGCCCCGCTTCGTCGCTCCGCTCCTCGCGTGCTGCGCTGGAAAACGCTTCGCGTTTCCTCAGCTCCGCACCCTGTCGGGTTCGAATCCCATGTACCAGGCACAAAAAAGAAAGGCCTCCATCACTGGAGGCCTAACAATTCAATGGTGGGCGATGAGGGATTCGAACCCCCAGCCTTGTGCGTGTAAAGCACCTGCGCTAACCGTTGCGCCAATCGCCCGCAGGGACTGAGTATAGCGGAAACCCTGCGTGGTTCACCGCTAATTCATAACGAAATCTAAGCGGCGACTTCGGTGCTCTTGTTCTCGTCGATAAAGAAGCGCTTGTACCAAATGAGGAACGTCAGCGTGGTATAGATCTTGCGCTGGTTGAGCGCGCGGCCCTTAAAGTGATCGTCGAGCAGTTTCATGAGCGCATCGGTGTCAAAGAAATCGGCGGCCCACGGTGCGGTGAAGTATTCCTTTACGTAGTCGTAGTACTTTTGCTCGCGCAGCCAGAACTTGACCGGTACGGGGAAGCCCACCTTCTTGCGCGTTGCCCACTCGTCGGGCAGCGTGCGGTTGGCAGCGTGACGCAGAACGAGCTTGCAGCCTTCTTCGTTAACACGGTAGTTGGCGGGAATGTGCTCGGCAAACTCCATGACCTTCTTGTCCAGGAACGGGACGCGAAGCTCAAGAGAATGCGCCATGCACATCTTGTCGGCCTTGAGCAGAATGTCGCCCGGTAGCCACATGTTCATATCCAGATACTGTTTCTTGGAAAGCTCGCAGCAGTTGGGAACCTGCTTGTAGTACTCGGCGCACATCTCGGCGGCGTTCTTGCCGGTGTCATAAGCGGGCTTGAGCACCTCGTCGACCTCGGAGGGATCGAACACCTTGGCCTGACCCACATACCAGCGCTCGGGAACCTCGGCGCATTTCGTCAGGAAGTTGTGGCCCTTAAAGTAGGGGAGATGCTGAACGAGTGAGCCCAGGGCGCGACGTACGCCGAGCGGCACGCGCTTCTTAAAAGTGCGCATCTCGGGGGTGTCCTCGTACCACTCATAGCCGGCAAACAGCTCGTCGGCACCCTCGCCCGAAAGGACGACGGTGACCTCCTTGGAAGCCATCTGCGCCAGATAGTACAGCGGCACGCTGGACAGGTTCGATTGCGGCTCGTCCATGTGGTACTGGATATCGGGCAGTGCATCAAAGAACTCGTCGGCGGTAATCATCTTGCGCACGTTCTTGATGCCCAGCTTGTCGGAAAGCTCGGCGGCGTAGTTGGTCTCGTTGAAGTTCTTGTAATCGAAGCCGACAGAATACGTGGTGTCGGGCATGAGACAGGCGGCAATGTAGCTGGAGTCCACACCGCCAGAAAGGAACGAGCCCACCTTAACATCGGCGATTCGGTGCGCAGCGACGCTTTCGTGCACGACCTTGTCGCATTCGTCCACGTACTCCTCGAAGGTCTTGGAGTTGTCGTCGGTGAAGTCACAGCTCCAGTAACGCTTGATGTCCATGGTGTTGGTCGTCAGGTCATACGTAAAGCAATGCGCCGGGGCAAGCTTGAACACGCCCTTAAAGAAGGTCTCCTCCGTGGCGGGGAATTGCAGCGTCAGGTAGGGGCGCAGCGCGTCGTGGTTGACAGCCTTCTCAAACTTGGGATGGTCCAGGAAGCTCTTGATCTCGGAGCCAAACAGCAGCGAGCCATCGGATGCCTGGTAGTAATAGAACGGCTTGATACCAAAGATGTCACGAGCACCAAAGAGTTTGTTCTTGTTCTGGTCGTGAATCACGAACGCGTACATGCCGCGCAGACGGTTGACCAGGTCCTCGCCCCACTCCTCGTAACCGTGTACCAGGACTTCGGTATCAGCGTTGCAGTGGAAGGCGTAGCCGGCCGCCTCCAGCTCGGCGCGAAGCTCCTGGAAGTTGTAGATCTCTCCGTTGAAGACAATCGTGACCTTGCCGTCGCCGCTCGACATGGGCTGGGCTCCAGCTTCGGAAAGATCGAGAATCGAAAGACGACGAAAACCAAGGGCAACGTTGTCGACGATATGCTGGCCGCCCATATCGGGACCACGGTGGATGATGCGATTCATCATGGCCGTGAGAACCAGCTCACTCTGTTCATCTGTACCGGTAAAACCGACAAAACCGCACATGCAAGATCCTTTCTGCTGACGGCTCAGGTGTACTGCCGCAAGGATTGCGGCAGCTGATGTCAAATAATCTTTACTATCATGCCAATCTTTTGTTTCGTGATAGGGCATAAGCGCCGAGCGAACCGAAAAAACCACGTCCCGATCTTCAGGCGAAGCGGCGGGACGTGGTTGCGAACGCTATGTTAAAGAACAGCACCCAGATTTCCTTGGTTTTACACGGGGTGAACACTGTTGCCATTTATTAGACCACGGCACAGTCCATGCAATTTTTTAGAAGGCTGTGATGCGCGCAAGGTCAGGTGGCATATTAGGATGGTTGATAATACAGAATGTTTCATCGTTTCTGCCGCGGGACGTCTTCTGCCCTTTAAGGCTGAATTTAGCGAGAGAGGTCTTTGTATGTCGAGTCCGACACAAGAGAAGCTAACTCTGATGCGCTATATAGAGTTGCTCGAGGAAGATGACCTTGTTGTTTCCAGACCGAGCGCTTCGTGCGACCAGCGCATTGAGTTTGCGACTGATGACTCGCGCCAGGTGCGTCCGGGCACGTTGTTTGTCTGCAAAGGCCGTGCGTTTAAGCGCGAGTACCTGCTTTCGGCAATCGCCGATGGCGCCGTGGCCTACGTTTCCGAGGTCGATTACGATGTTGATCTTCCCGCGGTGATTGTGAGCGATATTCGTCGCACGCTCGCCGTGGTGGCAGATGCCTTTTATGGGCACCCGTCGGGTAAGGTGAAGGTCTGCGCCTTTACAGGCACCAAGGGCAAGTCGACCTGCAGCTTTTATCTGCGCGGCATCCTCGCCAACGAGGCCAAGCTTACGGGCTGTCATCGACCCGCTCTTAATACGGGCATTGAGTTCGACGACGGCATCGAGACGGGCCCTTCCAAGCTGACGACCCCCGAATCCTTCCTGCTGCAGTCCCGCATCGCACATGCTGCGGAGGCGGGTGCCCCGTGGCTGGTTATGGAGGCATCGAGTCAGGGCCTCAAATACGAGCGTACGGGCAAGATTGACTTTGAAGTCGGCGCCTTTACCAATATCGGCGAGGATCACATTTCGCCGATTGAGCATCCGACGCTCGAGGATTACTTTGCCAGCAAGCTCAAAATCTTCTTGCAGAGCCGTTTTGCCGTGGTCAATCTCGATATGGATAAGGTCGATCGCGTGCTCGAGGCGGCATCTCGTTGCGAACGTACGGTGACGTTCTCCCTGACCGACGAGCGTGCCGACGTGCTTGCGCTGGCGATTCGCAATGGCGACTGCGGCGTGGTGGCAACGGTGCGCACGCCCCGTTTTACGCGTGACATTGTGATTCCCACGCCGGTTAAGTTCAATGTGTCCAACGCGCTTGCCGCTATTGCCTGCGCCGAGGCCCTGGGCATTTCCGAAGAGGGTATCGTCCATGGCTTTGAGGGCGTTTTCGTTCCCGGTCGTATGGAGCTCTATCCGTCCGTATCGGGCAAAATCCTGGGCATCGTCGATTTTGCACATAACGGCATGAGCCTCGAGACACTCCTGCGCGACTTGCGCGAGAACTATCCCGAGCGCGAGCTGGCGGTTGTATTTGGCGCTACGGGCGGTAAGGGTGTCGATCGACGCACCACGATGGGCATCGCCGCTGGCAAGTATGCCGACCGAATCGTGATTACCGAGGATGACCCCGGCCCCGAGGATGTCGAGGACATCTGCGCCGAGATCGCGCGCAACGTTCAAGCGCAGGGAAATGATAACTGGCAAATCGTGACTGATCGCGTTGCCGCTATCGAGACTGCCGTGCGCGAAACTGTCCGTCCTGCCGTGGTCATCGTGACCGGTAAGGGCGAGGAAGAGTGTATGCTGCGCAAGAACGGACCCGAGCCTTGTGAGCGCGACGGTTCGATTCTCAAGCGCACCCTTGCGGCGTACGACGCCTAGACCAGCCCCTTCTATGTAAACGGAGTGACCATGTCCCACAACACCCTGCCGACCGTTGCCGAGCTTTCGGGCGAGATGCGCGAGCGTCTTGCCAAGGTCAAGTATGTCTTTACCGATCTGGACGCCACGATGCTCGCCCCCGGCTCGTGCGTGCTGCGCGATAACGACGGCAATCCCTCGACCAAGCTCGTCGAGGCGGTTGTCGCGCTCGCTCGTGCCGGCATCCAGGTGGTCCCCACCTCGGGTCGCAATCGCACCATGATCCATGAGGACGCCCGCGTGCTCGGCCTCAACTCCTACATCGGCGAGATGGGCGGCCTGGTCATGTACGACCTCAAGGCCAACGACTGGGAGTACCTGACGGGCGACATGCCCTACGACCCCGCCTGCGGTCTCACGCCGCACCAGGTGATCGAGCAGACTGGCGTGTGCGAGAAGATCCTTGCCCGCTGGCCGCACAAGATCGAATACCACAACGACATGTCGACCGGCTACAAGTACCGTGAGGTCACCGTCGGCATGCGCGGCGATGTGCCCGACGATGAGGTCCAGGCCATCCTGGACGAGGCCGGCTGCGGTCTGGTCTGGGCTTGCAACGGCCATCTGACTCACCTGTCCAAGCCGACGACGCTCGAGCTTAATCGCGTCGAGGACGGCCGCGCCTTCAACATCAATCCGGCGGGTCTCAACAAAGGCGTTGCCATTGCGCGCTTCTGCGAGCACCTGGGGATCGAGCGCGAGGAGACGCTTGCGCTCGGCGACTCCGAGTCCGACTTCTACATGGCCGACCATGTTGGCATGTTCTGCCTGGTCGAGAACGGTCTGACGAGCGCCGGTGCCCCGGAGTTCTTGGACGCCTGCGACAATGCCTATGTAACGCGCGGCAAGATTGTCGACGGTTGGGCGGCAACGGCCGAGCTGTTGGTCGCGGCCCGTTCGTAGCGCGACGCATCACGCATGGTCGCATTTTTCGAGAGAGAATCTGGTGAGGTAATGTCCGATATCGATAATCTGGCCGGGGACACGCGTCCGATCGGCGTGTTCGACTCGGGCCTGGGCGGCTTAACGGTCGCGCGCGCGATCGCAACGGCGCTTCCGCACGAGTCCGTCTACTATTTCGGTGACACAAAGCGCTGCCCTTATGGCACCCGCACCGAGGACGAGGTTCGCTCGTTTGCGCTGCAGGCGGGCCGCTGGCTATCGAGGCACGACGTTAAGATCATGGTCATCGCCTGTAACACGGCGACCGCCGCGGCCTTGCGTCTGGCTCAGCAAGTGCTCGACGTTCCTGTGATCGGCGTGATCGCCCCGGGCGCACGCGCCGCCATCAACAGCACGCGTACGCGTCGCGTGGGCGTGCTCGCCACCAACCTCACCATTCGCTCGGGCGCCTACACGCGCGCCATCCAGGATTTGGATGCTGGTGTCGATGTGTATGGCTGCCCGGCTTCGAGCTTTGTCGAGGTCGTCGAGCACGAGCTCGCCTCGGGCGCGCATCTGCAGGAGCAGTGGCTCGAGAACGAGGATATTTTTGATACGCCAGCCGTTCGCGCGCTGGTCGGCACCACGGTCGAGCCGCTGCACGATCGTGGCATCGATACCGTGGTACTCGGCTGCACGCATTTCCCGCTGCTGGTGGGTCCCATCCGCCATGCGCTAGGACCCGGGGTGCGCGTGGTGAGCTCCGCCGAGGAGACCACCCGCGAGCTGACCGATATCCTCACGCGCCGTGAGCAGCTGGCGGGCGATGCCGCCGAGCCACAGCATCGCTTTGCCACCACGTCTGACAACATTGCCGAGTTTGCGGTGGCGGGTAGCTTTATCTTTGGCCAGCCGCTTAAAAGCATCGAGCATGTCGATATCGACGAACTCGGTTAGGCTCGCAATGTCGCCGGAGGCTTCGCCACATCTTTTGCCGAAAGGATAGTTCCATGGAATACATGCAGGTTAACCGCGCCAACGGCCGCGCCGCCAACGAGCTGCGCCCCGTTAAGCTCACCCGCGGCGTCATGAAGCACGCCCACGGCTCGTGCCTGGCTGAGTTCGGCGACACGCGCGTACTGTGCGCCGCCACCATCGAGGAGGGTGTGCCTGGTTGGCGCAAGGGCGCCAAGGCCGGCTGGGTAACGGCGGAATATGCGATGCTACCGGCCTCGACCGGTAAACGCTGCAAGCGCGAGCATGCCAACCGCAAGGGCCGCTCCATGGAGATCGAGCGGCTTATCGGCCGCAGCCTGCGTACCGTCGTCAATATGAAGGCGCTCGGCGAGTACACCGTTACCGTCGACTGCGATGTGATCCAGGCCGATGGGGGCACGCGTACGGCGAGCATTACCGGCGCCTGGGTGGCGCTGCACGACGCCCTTGCCATGTGGGTCGAGGCGGGCAAACTCGAGCGCATCCCGCTCACGGGCCAGGTTGCCGCCATTTCCATGGGCGTCGTCGACGGCAACACCCTGCTCGACTTGGATTATTCCGAGGACAGCCACGCCGAGGTCGACATGAACCTCGTCGCCACCGACACCGGTGAGATGATCGAACTCCAGGGTACCGGCGAGCAGGCGCCCTTCGACCGCAAGCGTCTCAACGCCCTGCTCGACCTGGGCGATAAGGGTATCGCCGAGCTCATCGAGCTTCAGCGCCAAGCCCTCGCCTAACCTGCCAAAAAGGGACAGGTTTATTTTGGCAGGTTTTATCTGGGAAAACGTCGAAGTATAAGACTGCCGTTGATTGAGACGGGAGAGAGGCCGAAGTCCTCGTCGTCCTCAACTCGGCATTGCTATAGAGACAAAGGAGACCAGCTATGGCACTTGAGAAGATTGACATCGACACCCTCGACCCGGCGGCGACCATCGTCGTGGCAACCGGCAACGCCCATAAGCTCACCGAGATCGAGGCCATTTTGGGCAAGGTCATGCCCGAGGTGCGCTTTGTGGCGCTCGGCCAGCTGGGCGATTTTGAGGACCCCGAGGAAAACGGCACGACGTTTTTGGAGAACGCCATCATCAAGGCGCAGGCTGCGGTCGAGGAGACGGGCCTTATGGCCATCGCCGACGACTCCGGCTTGGTCGTCGATGCGTTGGACGGCGAGCCGGGCGTGTATAGCGCGCGCTATGCGGGCGTGCATGGCGACGATGCCGCCAACAACGCCAAGCTTCTCGTTAACCTGGAAGGCGTGGCAGACGAGGACCGTACCGCGCGCTTTATGAGCGTCGTCGCGCTTATCGATACGGACGGCCTGGTCACCTATGGCGAGGGCGCCTGCGAAGGCGTTATCGCGCACGAGGGCCGCGGCGAACACGGTTTTGGCTACGACCCGCTGTTCCTGCCGGTCGATACGCCGGGCAAGACCATGGCCGAGCTCACGGCGGACGAGAAGAACGCCATCAGCCATCGTTTCCATGCGCTCGAGCATCTGTCCGCCAAGCTGACGGGCGAGGAGTAGACCGTGCGTGCGGTGGTGCAGCGCGTGCTCAACGCCAGCGTGACAGTCGACGGCGAGTGCGTGGGCCGTATTGGACGCGGCTACTTGGTGCTGCTGGGCGTGGGCCACGGCGACACACGCGCCGAAGCCGACAAGCTGTGGGGCAAGCTCCGCGGGCTGCGTATCAACGAGGACGAGAACGGCAAGACCAACTTGGCGCTGGCGGATGTCGACGGCGAGGTGCTCGTGGTGTCGCAGTTCACGCTGTTTGCCGACTGCCGCCACGGCCGCCGTCCGTCGTTTACGGACGCCGGCGCGCCCGATGTCGCTAACGAACTTTACGAGTACTTTTTGACACTCGTCGCTCAGGACGTTGAGCATGTGGCGCACGGTATCTTTGGCGCCGATATGAAGGTCGACCTGGTCAACGACGGTCCGTTCACCATCGTCCTGGACACAGACAATCTGTAAGTAGTCAATTTGGGACCGGGCTTTTTTAGCTGCTTGCGTATGGCTGCAGCAGGGTGCTATAGTATTAGAGTTTTGTCTATCTTAGGGGTATTATCCCCTTTTTGAATTGCACCCTCTGGAGGCCCTATTCATGGAAGAGATGGAAGTCAATCACGTCGACGACATCCACGAGAAGCTGACCGATATGGTGGGCGATCGCGTCAAGGTTAAGGCCAACATGGGCCGTACCCGCGTCATCGAGCGCATGGGCACCATCAAGAGCGTCCACCCCGCTGTCTTTATCGTTGAGGTTGACGAGCGTCGCGGCCGCAAATCGCGTCAGTCCTACCAGTACATCGATGTCCTTACCGGCCAGGTCGAACTGTTCGACCCCGAGAGCGGCGAACATATCTTTACCCCGCTCGGCAACCAGCTCGAGGAGCACTAACGGTGACCGATCGGTCCCTCATCCTTACCGCGCCGGCAAAGATTAACCTCTATCTGGGGGTTCATACCGAGCGCGACGCCCGCGGCTATCACAGGGTCGATTCCCTGATGGCAGCCGTCGGTCTAGCCGATACCGTGACGGTCACGCCGGCGCAGGCGTTGACCGTCCAGACGGTTCCGGCATCCGATTTTCCCATGCAAAAAAATACGGCCTATCGGGCGGCAATCGCTATGGCCGAGCGTTACGGTCGCGATGCCAACGTGTGCGTGACGATCGAAAAGCGTATCCCGCTGTGCGCCGGCCTGGGAGGCCCCTCGACGGATGCCGCTGCGGTCATCGTTGCCTTGGCCGAGCTGTGGGGTATCGACCGCGCCGACCCCGCGCTCGATGACATCGCTCGCGGTATCGGCGCCGACGTGCCGTTCTTTTTGCACACGAGTCCCGCATTCTACGTCGGCGGGGGAGATGTGCTGGCCACTGAGTATCCTGTGCTTCCGGCGACACCTGTCGTATTGGTCAAACCGCACGAGACGAGCGTTTCAACGGTTGAAGCGTATCGACGATTTGATGAGAGCCCGGTGCCCGCGGAAAAACCCGATGCGATTGCTTCTGTCTTACGCGCCGGCGATGCCGAGGCGGCATATGCGCTCGTTCATAACAATCTGGGCGTCATATCCGCGCAGATGGAGCCGCGGATCCAGGCAGTTCTCGACTGGCTGCGCGCACAGGAGGGAACCGTTGCCGTGGACGTGTGCGGTTCGGGTGCTTGCTCGTTTGCCATTTGCGATACCGTCGCTGCAGCAGCCCATCTTGCGGGAGCTGCCCAGCAAAATGGCTGGTGGGCCTGCGCGACTGAGCTTATTCCCAACACGGTTCAAATCGACGCGCCAAAGAAATAAAAATTTCTCTAGCACGCGACGAAAATCTTTGTTACTATAGTCGAGCTAACGGGTTGTGGCTCAGTTTGGTAGAGCACTGCGTTCGGGACGCAGGGGTCGCTGGTTCAAATCCAGTCAACCCGACCAGAGCATGAGAAGGGACCGCTTCTTGCGGTCCCTTTTTTTAGCTATTGTTGTGATACCGCGGCACCCGCGGTATACTCATTCGAGCTTGTCTCGCTGTATTGTGGAGGTCTACATGTTTGGACTGAGGGCTCCTGAGCTCATCATTATTCTCGTCGTTGTCTTGATCATCTTCGGGCCTAAGAACCTGCCGAAGCTCGGCAAGTCTCTCGGCTCTACCGTCAAGAATATCCGCGAGGGTATGGAGGGCGACGATAAGGGCGAAACCAAGCAGGCCGAGGACGTTGTGGTCGAGGAGTCCAAGGAGGACAAGGAGATCGCAGAGCTCGAGGCCAAGCTCGCTGCTGCCAAGAAAAAGCAGGCAGAGGACAGCGACGCGGACGCAGAGTAGCCCCATCCCTTTGGGGTGAGCACCTGACCGGCTTGCCCGCAGGCTAGCCGGTCTTTTTCGTTTTGTTGACAGTTGATCGTTACATCATAGTTGGGGAGATATCCGTATGGACGCAAGCCAGATCGTACTGACCGCTGAGGGCCGCCAGAAGCTCGTCGAGGAGCTTGCTTGGCGTGAGGGCGATTACGCCAAGGAGATCGTCGAGGACATCAAGGAAGCCCGCGCGTTCGGCGACCTTTCGGAGAACTCCGAGTACGATGCCGCCAAGGACAAGCAGGCCCAGAATGCTGCTCGCATTGCCGAGATTCAGGCCATCCTCGCCAACGCTCAGGTTGCTGCCACCACGGGCGATCTGACCGTCTCCATCGGTTCCACCGTTTCTCTGATCGATCCCAACGGTGAGGTCATGGAAGTCACGCTCGTCGGTACCACCGAGACCAACTCGCTCGAGCACAAGATCTCCAACGAGTCTCCGGTCGGCCACGCCATTATCGGTCACGGCGAGGGCGACTCCGTCGAGGTCGTTACGCCTTCGGGCAAGACCCGCGTCTACACCATCGCAAAGATCGCACGCTAGACCACGGTCCCGCGTAAAGGTATGTTTTCGCTCCCTGGGACCGAATCCTGGGGAGCGTTTTAGTTTGAGGAGCTAACTTATGGCAGAGAACCAGAACGTCGCCGATCAGGCCTCGACGCTCAACGACGAGCGCGCCACGCGTCTGGCAAAGCGCGCCGCCCTGTTCGAGGCGGGCCAGAACCCCTATCCCGAGCACTCCGAGATCGAGGACTATGTCGTCGACATTGAGGCCAAATATGCCGATCTTGCCGATGGCGAGGATACTGAGGACGTCGTGAAGATCGGCGGCCGCGTGGTCGCCAAGCGCGGTCAGGGCAAGATCATGTTTATCGTCGTGCGCGACGCTACCGCCGAGATTCAGCTGTTCTGCCGCATCAACGACATGGACGAGGCAGCTTGGAATACGCTCAAGGCTCTCGACCTTGGCGATATCCTGGGCGTGACCGGCGTGGTTGTTCGCACCAAGCGCGGCCAGCTCTCCGTTGCCCCCAAGAGCACGACGCTGCTCTCCAAGGCCGTTCGCCCGCTGCCCGAGAAGTTCCACGGCCTCTCCGACAAGGAGACCCGCTATCGTCAGCGCTATGTCGACCTGATTGCCAACGACGATGTTCGCGAGACCTTCCGCAAGCGCTCGCAGATTCTCTCCACCTTCCGCCGCTTCATGGAATCTGACGGCTACATGGAGGTCGAGACCCCCATCCTGCAGACCATTCAGGGCGGCGCTACGGCCAAGCCGTTCATCACGCACTTCAACGCGCTCGATCAGGAGTGCTACCTGCGCATTGCTACCGAGCTGCACCTCAAGCGCTGCATCGTCGGTGGCTTTGAGCGCGTCTTCGAGATCGGCCGCATCTTCCGCAACGAGGGTATGGACCTCACCCACAACCCCGAGTTCACCACGATGGAGGCCTACCGTGCCTTCTCCGACCTCGAGGGCATGAAGGCGCTCGCCCAGGGTGTCATCAAGGCTGCCAACAAGGCCATCGGCAACCCCGAGGTCATTGAGTACCAGGGTCAGACCATCGATCTTTCCGGTGAGTGGGCAAGCCGTCCCATGACCGACATCGTCTCGAACGTGCTCGGCAAGCAGGTCACCATCGACACGCCGGTCGAGGAGCTTGCCGCCGCCGCACGCGAGAAGGGTCTGGAGATTAAGCCCGAGTGGACTGCTGGCAAGATCATCGCCGAGATTTACGATGAGCTGGGCGAGGACACCATCGTCAACCCGACCTTCGTATGCGATTACCCCATCGAGGTCAGCCCGCTTGCCAAGCGTTTTGAGGACGATCCGCGCCTGACGCACCGCTTTGAGCTGGTCATCGCCGGCCACGAGTACGCCAACGCATTCTCCGAGCTCAACGACCCGGTCGACCAGGCCGAGCGCTTTGCCGCCCAGATGGCCGAGAAGGCCGGCGGCGACGACGAGGCTATGGAGTACGACGAGGACTACGTACGCGCCCTCGAGTACGGTATGCCTCCCGCGGGCGGCATCGGCATCGGTATCGATCGCGTGGTCATGCTGCTCACCAACCAGGCTTCCATTCGCGACGTCCTGCTGTTCCCGCACATGAAGCCCGAGAAGGGTTTCCAGTCCGGTGCCGCCGCTGCCAAGGCTGCCGAGGCCGGCAACGCCGCAAGCCCGTTCGTTAAGTCGCTTAAGCCCACGCTCGATTACTCCAAGATCGCCGTTGAGCCGCTGTTCGAGGAGTTCGTCGACTTCGATACCTTCTCCAAGAGCGATTTCCGCGCTGTGAAGGTCAAGACATGCGAGGCCGTCAAGAAGTCCAAGAAGCTGCTGAACTTTACGCTTGACGACGGTACCGGTACCGACCGCACCATCCTCTCCGGTATTCACGCTTATTACGAGCCCGAGGACCTGGTCGGCAAGACCTTGCTCGCCATCACCAACCTGCCTCCGCGCAAGATGATGGGTATTCCCAGCTGCGGTATGCTGATCAGCGCCATCCACGAGGAGGAGGGCGAGGAGCGCCTCAACCTGATCCAGCTCGACGCTTCCATCCCCGCCGGCGCAAAGATGTACTAGGGGGTTACGCGGGTTTACCAACCCGCGTAACCAGTTGACGCTGCAAGCCCGCCAGAGCGGCAATCTGCCTTTCAACTTCGGCGGCATGATCAAAAGATCAATGCCGCCTTGTTTCAAGGCACCTTGCTCGCTCTGGCGGGTTTTCGCTGTCGGTGCCATAGCATCGGCGTTGCCTTGGCCGTCAATAGTCATTGGGGGCGTTCTCAAACGACTACCCAACGGCTATTGCACACATGGCTCGCATGACAGCCGTCTCTTTTATGTTTCCTTTAGCCGTCGCTGTCTAGGATGGGGGTTAGTCGATAGGAAGGGAGCACCGGGATGGACGATGCGAGCGAGCGTGCTATCGAAGAGGACATGCTCGATCAGTTCAATTACTTTGATGATGAGGACGAGGAGCTGATCGACCGTCGCGAGCCAGCGCCGCTTGATTCCTTTGATCTGATCGATGAAGAGCCCGACGAGGACGAGGGCGAATCGGCGGAGCCCCCACAGTCTTCGCGCCTTGACTCGCTGCTTTCGAGAGCCCCCATGCACCACGGTGTCCGTGCCGGCGCGCTCCATATGAAAACTGACTGGCACCAGATCGTGACGGCAGGCGATGAACTTGCCGTCGATGCGCCGCTCACCGATAAAACATCCATCATCTGCCGCACCGGTATGCTTATGCTCGCGAGCGGAACGGGTGCCTGGCGCGTGCGCGATACCATGAATCGTGTTGCTGACGTGCTCGGCGTCACGATTCACGTCGACCTGAGTCTCCTGTCGTTTGAGTGCACCTGCATCGAAGATGGCCACTGCTTTAACGAGGTTGTCAGCCTGCCCACAACGGGAGTCAATACCCATCGCATCTGGATGATGGAGAGCTTCTTAAAGGAAATCGAGATTTACGGGCGCCGGTTTACCGTGCACGAATACCACGAGATGCTCAAGACCGTTGAGAGCTCAAAGCCCGATTACGCTCCCTGGCAACAGGGCCTTGCGGCGGCCTGTGCTTGTGGCGCCTTCGTCTTTTTGCTCGGCGGCGGCCCTATCGAGATGGCCTGCGCGTTCGTAGGCGCTGGTGTCGGCAATTTTGCTCGCTCCCATATTCTCAAGCAGGGCCTTGGTCAGTTCAGCGCGCTGACGACCGGCGTTGCGCTCGCTTGCGTTTCGTATCTGCTGGCATTGCTCGGCCTTGGCCAGGTCATACCGGGGGCAATGTCGCACCAAGAAGGCTATATCGGCGCCATGCTCTTTGTGATTCCCGGCTTTCCGCTCATTACGGCAGGCCTCGACATCGCTAAGCTCGACATGCGAAGCGGTATCGAGCGCCTTTCATATGCCGTATCGATTATTGTGATGGCGACCCTCGTAGGTTGGATGGTTGCCGAGTGTGTTGGCCTAGCGCCGGACGACTTTGCCCCACTGGGCCTTTCGCCGCTTGCCCTTACGCTCCTGCGCGTGGTGATGAGCTTCGTTGGCGTATTCGGCTTCTCGGTGATGTTCAACAGCCCGGTAAAGATGGCCGCGGCAGCTGGGTTGATCGGTGCCGTGTCCAATACCCTGCGTCTGACCCTTGTCGATGCGCCGACGATGATTCCCTTCCTGGGCCTCAGCACGGGAATGCCTCCCGAGGCAGCAGCGTTTATCGGCGCGCTGGTATCGGGGCTGCTCGCAAGCTTGGCTGAAGTCAAGCTCACCTACCCGCGCATCGCCCTCACGGTGCCTTCGATTGTCATTATGGTGCCCGGTCTGTATCTCTATCGCTCTATGTATTACATGTGCACCTTCGACACAGTCAATATGCTCGGCTGGTTTGTGCGCGCAGTGCTCATCGTAGCGTTTCTGCCCGTTGGGCTGGGTGTGGCGAGAACTCTCACCGACCCTCGCTGGCGCCACACCAGCTAATTGGTACAAGGGGGACAGGTTACTTTGCACCAAAAGAGTTGCGGTGAAATAGGGACTGAATTGCTGCTTAAAGGGTCAAAACAGTCCGTATTCCACCGCAACTTATGGGGTCGGGGGATTATCGGTGCCCTGCATCTTCATAAACTCAACGCTTACGAAGCGCATGCGTTTCGTGCTAGGCTGGTTCCACCACATAAGTAGTCGCAGACGCACGTACCACGGGCGGGCGAGATGAAGTCCCAACAGCTCCATCTTGCCCGCCCGTTTTTGTTGCGTGGTGCCGCGGCACAACACAGAGAGGAATCTGCCCTTCATGCCTATCAACAAACGAGAGAGCCTGCTGTTCACCTTTATCATGTGCTTTTGCATGGTGCTCTGGATGAGCATCTACAACGTTGCCCTGCAGCATGGGGCCATCAACGGCGAGGTCGTTGCCGCTGCGTGGCTCGGCTTCCCCGTTGCCTACATTTTTGCCATGTGCTGCGACTGGTTCGTCGCCAGCCCGCTCGCCAAGGGTTTCGCCTTTAAGTACTTGGTCACTCCGGGCAAGAGCTCGCCGCTCGCCATGACGCTCGCCGTCAGCTCCTGCATGGTCGTTCCCATGGTCATCATCATGTCGCTGTACGGTGCCTGCGAGGGTCTGACGCACATGCCCGGTGGCATCCTTGCGAACCTGTATTCCGTGCCCGCGATCTGGATGATCAACATCCCGCATAATTTTGTGATGGCGCTGCCGTGGAACCTTTTGGTAGCCGGTCCGATTTCCCACTTCGTCTTCCGTCGCGCCTTCCCTGTGGGGACGGTTTTCGAGGAGGAGCATGCCGAGCTCTTGGAGCAGGCTATGGCTCCTGAGTGCGAGTAGCTCGCTTAGGGATCTGCTGAGCGCGGGCGACTTGCTTGGTTGGAGCCCTAAGCGTGGATAGCTCTCTCGGCGGCATCGCGGGCGTGAGCGGTGCGCATGACCGGAGGGCCCGTGCTGCTCCGTTGCCCGACGTGCTAGCGCGCAGAACAATCTGTTGGTGCATTCGGCGGCTGCTGAAGCGTTTCGGCAGCCGCATTTTATACGGAGTTTAAATACAACAGTCTGTTGTATTACGTAGAGTGGTATATCTCTAGCAGGAAAAATGCGAGAGACGGAGCATTATGGCGTTGCTAGTAGGACTGGACGTAGGGTCGACGACGACCAAAGTTTACGCGATGCACGAGGATATGACCGAGGCGTGGTGGGGATATCGCCGCCACGGGGCGTGTCAGACAGCGAGCGTGCGCGCCATGCTCGGCGAGCTCGCCGAGCGCTTTCCCCATGAGTCGCTGCGCGTTGCGGTGACCGGCTCGGGTGCGCGCGATATCGCGACCGCGCTGGGCGCCTCGTACGTTCAGGAGGTGGTCGCCAACGCGCTCGCGATCAGCAGGTTCTATCCGCAGACGCGCTGCGCCATCGAGCTGGGCGGCCAAGACGCCAAGATGATCTTCTTCCGCACCAACGATAAGGGAGACATCGAGGTTGCCGACATGCGCATGAACGGCTCGTGCGCAGGCGGTACCGGTGCATTTATCGACGAGATGGCAAAGCTCATGGGGGTCGGCACCGAATCGGGCGAGTTCGAGCAGCTCGCAAGCCGGGGAACGACCGTCCACGAGGTTTCGGGCCGCTGCGGCGTGTACGCAAAGACCGATATCCAGCCGCTGCTCAACGAGGGCATTCCTACCACCGACCTGGCGCTTTCGGCGCTTCACGCGGTCGCCCGCCAAACGATCGGCGGTCTGGCCCAGGGTATCGACATCGAGCCGCCGGTAATCTTCGAGGGCGGTACGCTCGCCTACAACCCCACGCTGGTCCGCGTGTTCCGGGAGCAACTGAATCTATCGGACGATCAGGTTATCGTCCCGCGCGATCCGCAGATCATGGTCGCGCGCGGTGCCGCCCTGTCGCTGACCGACATGTTCGCATCGTCCCAACCGATCGACCTTCCCGACGCTTTTGTCCGGCTGGATAAGCTCGAGACGGTCGCGCCCGCAAGCGGGGAGGGACGTCTTGCCCAGCCCTTTTTTGCCACACCTGCCGAGCAGGCGGATTTTATGGCACGCCATGGCAAAGAGACGCCGGCAAAGGGTCCGGATGCGTATGCGCCCGGAGAGACGGTGCGTGTGGCGCTCGGTATCGATTCGGGGAGCACGACGACCAAGTTCGCCCTGGTCGATGAGGCGGGTGAGCTTGTCGATTCGTTCTACGCGTCTAATAACGGCAGACCGCTCGACGTCGCCCAACAGGGTCTTGTCAGCTTGAAGAACCGCTGGGAGACAGCGGGAGTCACGCTTGCGATCGATGCCGTGGGCACCACGGGATACGGCGAGGAGCTTTTCGCGCGCGCGTTCCACGCCGACTACCATACGGTCGAGACGGTCGCGCACGCCCGCGCCGCGTGCGCATGCGTTCCCGATGCGACCTTCGTGCTCGACATCGGCGGACAGGATATGAAGGCCATCTGGCTCAACCACGGCGTGCTGACCGATATCGTCGTCAACGAGGCGTGCTCTGCGGGCTGCGGCTCGTTCCTCGAGGGTTTTGCCAAAAACCTCGGAATAGCCGTTGAGGATATCGCGACCGAGGCATTTTCGTCCAAAGCCCCCGCCGTTCTCGGCAGCCGCTGCACGGTGTTCATGAACAGCAGCGTCGTTTCCGAGCAGCGGCGCGGTAAGGGTCCGGGCGACATCATGGCCGGTCTCTGCCGTTCGATTATCGAGAACGTGTTCACCAAGGTCATTCGCGTTTCAAATCTCAACCGTCTGGGCGACAAAGTCGTCGTCCAGGGCGGCACGTTCCGAAACGACGCGGTGCTGCGCGCATTCGAGCAGTATCTGGGCAAACCCGTCACGCGTGCGCCCCACCCGGGGCTGATGGGCGCTATCGGTATCGCCCTGCTCGCGCGCGAGAAATGCCGCAAGGGCGACGCCGGCACGTCGTTTATCGGGCTCGATGCCGTGGAGCGCTTCGAGCATCGCGAGTTCGGCGGCGTTACCTGCCGTCGGTGCAACAACCGCTGCCAGCGCGCGGTCGTGGCATTTGGCGACGGCTCGCTTTACGTCACGGGCAATCGCTGCCCGCGCGGCGGCGCCATCTCATGGGATGAGCTCGTGCGCGAGGTTCCCGCGGCGGAGGAGCTGCGTCCGCAGGGTGCTTGCGAGGCACATGCACCCGGCACGGGGCGCGACCGGACCGCGGCTGCCCCCAATCTCTTTGTCGACCGCGAGAAGCTGCTGTTCGAGTCGTGCCCCACGGTTCCCGTCTGCGGGGGGCGCGATGTCACGATCGGCATTCCCCGTGTGCTCGAGTTCTGGGACACCATGCCGTTCTGGTCGACGTTCTTCAGCACGCTCGGCTTTAAGGTGCGCGTCTCGGGACGCAGCACCAAGGCGATGTACGAGCGCGGTCTGGCGCACGTCACATCCGACACCGTGTGCTTCCCGGCTAAGCTCGTCCACGGGCACATCCGCAATCTCGTCGACGCCGGCGTCGACCGCATCTTCATGCCCATCATCACGACGGTGCCCACCGAAAACACCGCCTCTACCAGCGAGTGGATGTGCGCCGTCGTAAAGGGATACCCCTACGTGATGCGCAATTCCGATAACCCGGAGGAGCGTTTCGGCGTTCCGTTCGATACGCCGCTGTTCCACTGGTACGACGAGGGCGACCGAAACCGCCAGCTCAAGGCGTGGTGCAAGGAGACCTTCGATATCGATGCCGACCTGGTTGCCAAGGCGACCGAGCAGGCGGACCGCGCGCAGCAGACGTTTGAGAACCAGCTGCAGCTGCGCGGCAGGCAGGTGCTCGAGAACGTGCGCGAGGACGGCGGCTACGCGGTGGTGATCGCTTCGCGCCCGTACCACAACGACCCGCTGGTCAACCACGGGCTGCCCAAGCTCTTCTCTGAGCGCGGCATCCCCGTGCTGACGCCCGATGCGGTGCCGGGGGTCTGCAACGTCGATCTTTCCAACAGCCGCATCGACATCGTGAACAACTACCATGCGCGCATGCTGTCGTGCGCGGTCATCGTCGCATCGACGCCCGAGCTCGAGCTCGTGCAGATGGGCAGCTTCGGCTGCGGCCACGATGCGTATCTCACCGACGAGATCGCGCGCATGATGGGCGAGATGGGCTCCAAGGTTCCGATGATGATCAAGCTCGATGAGAGCGACGTCGCCGGTCCCATGGGCATTCGCGTGCGTTCGTTTATCGAGTCGGTCAACCGTCGTCGCGCGGAGGAGCGTGCCGAGGGCGCCCGGGTGCACGCGGTCCATCCGCTCGACGACCCGTATAAGGTCAAGTACACCAAGCGCGACCGGCACGACAAGATCGCGCTGGTCCCCAACACCTCCCATGCGTTCTGCAGGCTCATGACCGCGGCGATGCGCAATCAGGGCGTGCGCGCCGAGGCCCTTGACATCGGGCGCGAGGATGCCATCCGCCTGGGCAAACGCTATGTGCACAACGACATCTGCTTCCCCGCGCAAATCGTGATCGGCGAGGCGCTCGCGGCACTCGAGAGCGGTAAGTACGACCCGCACGACGTCGCCGTGGTGACTGGCAAGTATATCGGCGACTGCCGCCTGACGCACTACATGCCCCTGCTGCGCCGCGCGCTCGACGACGCGGGATACGACTATGTCCCGGTGCTCACCAACGACGACGTCGATGCCCACAATGCGCATCCGGGCTTCAAGCTCGGCCTTGGCCCGAGCATCCAGATCGCCTACGGTCTTCCCATGATCGATGCCCTCGAGGCCATGCTTAGGCGCATCCGTCCCTACGAGCTCGAGAAGGGCGCGGCGGACGCTGCGTTCGACCGCGCGCTCGATGAGGTTATCGAGGGCATGGAGCGCTCCGGGCTGAGAGGCCAGGCGACGGGCTTCAAACGCGCGCTTGCGATCATGGACGCCGTTCCGTACGACCGCTCGAACCCGCATCCGACCGTTCTCATCGTGGGCGAGTACCTGCTCAATTTCCATCTCGGCGCCAACCACGAGATCGAGCGCTACCTCGAGGACAACGGGCTCGAGGTCATCGAGGCGCGCATGACCGACGTGATCCGCAAGACCTATTTCTACAAGCATGCGCAGTCGCGCGAGTTCCACGTCGACCTGTCGCTGCCCGAAAAGGCCTGGTACGCCACGGCGGACAACCTGTTCGAGCTCGCGCACGACCGTTGCGACCGCCTGGGCGCGGCGAGCCCGCTCTACGAGCCGCCGACGCGCATGCCCGAGCTCGTGCGCGCGAGCGATAAGATCCTGCACCATACGTTCGATGCGGGCGAGGGCGTGCTGATTCCGGCGGAGATCCTCGAGCACGCCAAGCGCGGCTGCCGCAACTTCGTGATCCTGCAGCCGTTCGGGTGTCTGCCCAACCATGTCGTGGGGCGCGGGCTCATCCATGCGCTCAAGGAGCAGTATCCCACGGCGCAGTTCCTGCCGCTCGACTACGATCCCGACGTGAGCTTCGCCAACGTGGAGAACCGTCTTCAGATGCTCATCATGAACGCCAAGGCGCAGGGGTGCGGTGAGGCGCATGGCGAGACCGCGTAAGGACGCCGATGCGCCCGATGCACGCACCCGTATCATCGAGGCGTTTTGGGAGCTCATCGAGAACAACAGCATCTTCGAGCTGTCGGTTGGCGAGGTGACCCGCGCCGCCCAGTGCAATCGCGGAACGTTTTACTACTATTTTCACGATTTCGATGAACTCGTCGCCATCGCCATAGCCCAGCTGCTGCAGGATAACGAGCTCATCACCGATGCCCTCTGGCATTTTTCGAGCGAGGGCGACCTTTCGGCGTTCGACCGGCGCGACGTCCGCTGCCTGCTGCGGCGCATCGTCATCACCATGAGGGCGGGTGCCGCCGAGCAGGTCGTGCAGGGCATCCATACGATCATCATCGACCGCGTGAGAGAGATCGTCCACCCCGACGGAGAAGAGCTCAAGGCAGATTCGAGCTTTGCGGTGGGCTTTCTGGTCTCGGGCATCATGGGCTTTGTGATGGCGGTCGGCTTTGTCCGGGAGGGCGGCGAGGAGATAGACCTCGAGCAGCTGGGGGACAGCGCGTGCGCGTACCTGAGGGCGGTCGCCATGCAGACGGTGGAAACGGTCGCGCAAGTCGAGGGCGTCGATACATCCGAGCTGCTCGGACGCGTCTCCAAGGAGGCCGATGCCTATCGCGCATCGCGTGCGACGAGTCCCGACGTGGTGAAAGACGCCTAGGGTTTCTCTTGCGGGGCGCCTGTCGCGCATCGCGCGGTGAGTCCCGCGATGCGGTCATAACCTGCATTCATGTGAGCCGGGTTTATAGATATTCCTCCAGCTGTTAACATAGACAACCTGTGGGTAAAGAGACAAAAGCGCCGCCGACGGGCGGGCGTTTTGATTTCGATGAACTCATGTAAGGAAACGAGCATGTTAGATAGATTTACCGATCGCGCGCGTAAGGTCATGTCCATGGCCAAGCAAGAGGCGCTTGATCTTCATTCAAATAAGGTGGGCACCGAGCACCTGCTGCTCGCGCTTGCCAAGGAGGACGAGGGCATTGCCGCCGAGGCACTGCGTTCGCTCGACATCTCCTACGATGACATCATGGATACTCTCAAAGAGGTCCAGACCACGGTTCCCGAGCCCAGCGAGGAGACCGAGGCGGCCAAGCTCGCCTTTACGCCGCTCGTCATTAGCGTTATGGAGCGTTCATTCCGCGTGGCGCGTGAGAATAACCAGACCTACGTGTCGACCGAGCACTTGCTGATCGGCATCGTCGAAGAGGGCAACGGCATGGCCATGGACATCCTCATGCGCCTGGGTGTGTCGTCCGCCTCTATCAAAAAGGCTATCGAGAAACTCACCGCCAAGGACCAGGACAAGAAGCGTCCGCTCGCCGGCGCCGGTGCTGGTCGTCCCGGTGCGGGCCTGCCGTTCTTTAGCGGCTCGGATGCCTCTCAGCAAAAGGGGAGTGGCACCGATACGCTTAAGCAGTTCGCGACTAACCTCACGCAGAAGGCGCGCGACGGCGAGCTCGACCCTGTAATTGGTCGCGAAAAGGAAGTCCAGCGTATGATGGAAATTCTTTCGCGCCGCACCAAGAACAACCCGCTCATTCTGGGCGACCCCGGCGTGGGCAAGACGGCCATCGTCGAGGGCCTGGCTCAGCAGATTGCAGCCGGCAACGTACCCGAGAACCTCATGAACCAGAATATCTGGACGCTCGACCTGCCGGGCCTCGTGGCGGGCGCCAAGTATCGCGGCGAGTTTGAGGAGCGCCTCAAGAACGTGATCCAAGAGGCCACCGAAGCCGACGACGTCATCCTGTTTATCGACGAGATGCACACCATCATCGGTGCCGGTTCTGCCGAGGGCTCCATCGACGCGAGCTCCATGCTCAAGCCCGTGCTCGCGCGCGGCGCCTTCCAGATTATCGGCGCCACCACGGCCGAGGAATTCCGCAAGTACCTCACCAAGGACCCGGCTTTCGAGCGTCGCTTCCAGACCATCGATGTCGAGGAGCCGAGCGTCGAGGACACGGTCAAGATCCTGACCGCGCTCAAGCCGCGCTACGAGGAGCATCACCATGTGCGCTATACGCAGGGTGCTATCGAGGCTGCCGCGAACCTTTCCAACCGCTACATCCAGGATCGCTTCCTGCCCGATAAGGCCATCGACCTCATTGACGAGGCCGGTGCCCGCGCTCGCATCGCCGCGAATCGCGCGCCCGAGCCGGTGCGTGAGGCCGAGCATCGCGTGGAGGAGCTTAAGGCCGCCGCGCAGGAGGCCACCGAGAGCGACGACATGAACAAGGCCGCCGAGATCACCGAGCAACAGAAGGCCGCCGAGATTGAGCTCGCCGAGGCCAAGGCCGCCTGGACCGCCGAGCTCGACGCCAGCCCGCTCACCATCGATGTGAGTCAGATCGCCGATATCGTGTCCGTGACTTCGGGCGTGCCGGTGTCCTCGCTTACCGAGAGCGAGAGCCGTCGCCTGCTGCAGGCCGAAAGCGTGCTCAAGACGCGCATCATCGGTCAGGATGAGGCTGTCGAGGCAGTTGCCAAAGCCGTGCGCCGCAGCCGCTCGCCGCTCAAGGACCCGCGTCGCCCCGGCGGCAGCTTTATCTTCCTGGGTCCCACCGGCACGGGCAAGACCGAGCTCGCCAAGACGCTCGCCGAGTACCTCTTTGGCAGCAAGGATGCGCTCATCAGCTTCGACATGTCCGAGTTCGGTAGCGAGTTCGAGGTCTCCAAGCTCATCGGTAGCCCTCCGGGTTACGTCGGTCACGACGAGGGCGGCCAGCTCACCAAGGCCGTTCGTCGTCACCCGTACTCGGTCGTGCTGTTCGACGAGATCGAGAAGGCGCACCCCGATATCTTCAACATCTTGCTGCAGGTGCTGGAGGAGGGCCGCCTGACCGATAGCCAGGGCAAGACGGTAGACTTCCGCAACACCGTGATCATCATGACGTCCAACGTGGGCGCCCGCGAGATTGCGCAGGATGCGAGCGTTGGCTTTGGCACCACCGGCGAGCAGGGTCTCACGTCGAGTGAGATCCGTGGTCGCGCGATGGGCGAGCTCAAGCGTCTGTTCCGCCCCGAGCTGCTCAACCGTATCGATGACATTGTGGTGTTCCAGAAGCTCTCGGGCGAGAATCTCACCAAGATCGCGCACCTGCTGGTGGACGACCTGCGTCAGCGTTTGATTGCCAACGGCATGAACATCAAGCTCACCGATGCGGCCTATGACAAGATCGTGGCCGAGGGCACCGACCTCACCAACGGTGCGCGTCCGCTGCGCCGTGCCATCCAAAAGCTCATCGAGGACCCGCTGTCCGAGGAGCTTCTGGCCGGCGAGTGGGGCGAGGGCGATACCGTCCTGTGCGACGTGGCCGATGGCAAGTTTGTCTTTAGCCACGGCACGGGCGAGATCCCGGCACCGCGTCCGGCGGGCACGCTCGGTGGCGATACCGCCCCGGCGGCACCGCACACCGGCAACGCCGCGCCCGTGAGCGGCGGCGTGACCTCGGGCCCCGGCGGCATGATGCAAGCCGGTTCCGGCGCGCTGTAGGGCGTAACATAGCTTTGCGAAGGGGCACTCCTGTCGGGGCGCCCCTTTTTTATGAGTAAATGGTGCTATACTCGAAATATAAATATGTATAGCAGAAGGAGCTAGCATGCCAATATCGGTACCCGACTCACGGCCGGTCCAGATGAATGTACGCATGGATCGCCAACTCAAAGAGGCTGGGGACGCCGTGCTGGCGCATATCGGCATGACGCCGTCACAAGCTGTGAGGGAGCTGTGGCAGTACTTGACCGAGAACGGTCATATGCCCGTCGCAAAAAAGAATGATGACGAAGTCCTGCCTGACGACATACGATCGAAGGTGAGTTCGTCCCGCGTCTCGGAAGGGGCTGCGTTAATTTCGAATTTTTATGAGCGGTTCTCGATTCAGAGGCCGAGCCCCGATGAAGCCTTTGATTACGACGAGTTATACGATCAAATGATGAGCGAGAGATTCAGTGATTGGATCGAATTATGAGCGGCGTCGGAACGAAACGTGTGCTCAAGCTGCTGATCGACACGAACGTCTGGCTAGATTACTTTCTCGCTCGCACGAATGCGACCAGGCCGATAGTCGAGCTCCTTTCTCGCGCGGCGGAAGCGGAGGATATCGTCCTCTTCTCGTCCTCCCTGTCTGTCAAAGACGTCTATTACATTCTGGGAAGGACGATGAAGGCCGACGCCCGCCGTGAGGGGGCTCTCACTCCCGAAGCCATCGCCGGTGCCGACGAGACAGCGTGGGCGTGCGTTCGCCTGATTCGGCAAAAGTCGATTATTGCCTCGGTCGGTGCAGACGAGGTCTTCGACTCCTTTGTGTTCAAGTATCATCACAATGACTTTGAGGATGACCTGATGCTGGGCGTTGCCAATCGCATCGACGTCGATTACGTCGTGACGGAGGACAAAAATCTCATTAAGCATACCAATGGTGTATGCATAAACGTTGATCAGGCGTTGAGGTTGGTTGAAGGGCCCAGCGTCCCTTCGGCGCGGCCCGTCTAACATGCTTTATCTTGATAAAGTGGTGTTTCCCCGCCGTTAGCCGATGATGCGGGGGCGCTCGGCGTTTTCGACTGGTTTATGCACGCAAAGTCTGGGAATATACAAGGCGCATGTCTTACTGTCTAACCAGTTGCGCCAAGGAGGCACCATGGACTACAAGATTACCGGCTACGAGCCCGCCCAGCTGTTCCATTTCTTTGAGGAGGTCAGCGCGATCCCCCGTGGTTCTGGCAACGAGAAGGGCATCAGCGATTTCCTGGTCGCGTTTGCCAAGGAGCGCGGTCTCGATGTGTATCAGGACGAGGTCTACAACGTCATCATTCGCAAGCCCGCATCTGCCGGCGCCGAGAATGCCCCGACCGTGATGCTGCAGGGTCACATCGACATGGTGTGCGACAAGCTGGGTTCCGTCGAGCACGACTTTACGACCGACGGTATCGACCTGGTCGTCAAGGACGGCGTCCTCACCGCTAACGGCACCACTCTGGGCGCCGACAACGGTATCGCCGTCGCGCTTATGCTTACCGTGCTCAACGACGATTCGATTGCCCATCCGGCCCTCGAGTGCGTATTCACCACCGACGAGGAGACTGGCCTGGTCGGTGCCGAGACGCTCGACAAGTCCCAGATTAGCGCCCGTACTATGATCAACCTTGACTCCGAGGAAGAGGGCGTTGCCACCGTCAGCTGCGCCGGCGGCGTCGTCGTTACCTACACCTGCCCCATCGTGCGCGAGCACAAGACCGGTAGCACCCTCGCACTCGACATCTCCGGCCTGCTGGGCGGTCACTCCGGCAGCGATATCCACTTGGAGCGCGGCAATGGCAACCTCATCATGGCCCGCATCATCGACCGCCTGATGGTTGCCGGCGAGCCCGCCATCGTCAGCTTCAACGGCGGCACCAAGGACAACGCCATCAACCGTGAGTGCAAGGCTGTTCTGGTCTATGCCGATCACGCTGCGGCCGAAGCCGCGGCGCAGGTCGCCCGTGGCATCATCGCCGACGTCACCGCCGAGCTCGAGGTCTTCGACCCCGGCTTTACCTGCACCGTCGAGATTGCCGACGACGCCGAGGTCGAGGCCATGGACCAGAAGTCCGCGCTTGCTCTCATCCGCGCTCTGCGTCTTGCCCCTAACGGCGTGATTCGCCGCAACGTCGCCACCGACGGCTCCGTCGAGGTTTCCTCCAACATCGGCGTGGTTGCCACCTCTGACGACCAGGTCAAGATCATGCTGTCCCCGCGCTCCTCGATCACCTCGCTGCAGAACGAGTTCAAGGACCGCCTGCAGATGCTGGCCGATGTCCTGGGCTTCGATGCCAAGTTTGAGTTCGAGTATCCCGGTTGGAGCTATGCCGAGCATTCGCCGATCCGCGACGTCTTTGTCGAGAGCTATCGCGAGCTCTTTGGCTCCGAGCTGCGTATCGAGTCCATCCACGCCGGCCTTGAGTGCGGCCTGTTTGCCGAGGCCCTGCACGGCCTGGACGCCATCGCCGTGGGTCCGACGCTCTCCGATGTCCACACCCCGGACGAGAGCATGGAGCTCGCTTCTGCCGAGCGCTTCTACGAGCTGCTCATCGACGTCCTCAAGCGCCTCGCTGCGTAAAGGTTGCGCTAGCAGCAGTCCGAGCCACGTGCTGGTGGATTGCAAATGACATTGCGTGAGGGGGCACCCGAGCTTTTGCGACGGGTGCCCCCTCTCTTCTTTTGGGAAATGGGAGATTACGGACACCTAGCCCATATCCGCCTTGATGAGGTCGAGGGTGCGCTGGCAGTTTTCGCAGACGGGGCCGAGCATATGCTCGCGCAGGTCCGCCATGCCGGGCAGGTCGGCGTATTCGTCCATGACCTCTTCCATGCAAATGGGTACCTCGTAGGCGAGGTCCATCATGGTCGCAAAGCAAAACTTCTCGGATAGCCCGGCATCGGTGAGTGCCGCCTCCAGCGCGGGGTCGCCCATACCGTGGTATCGGCGGATAGCGCCTGGACCGATGCGCCCCACACGATTTTCGCCGCCAACGCTCATGGCAAGGCGCGCTCGGCGGCGCATGCGCTCATACGCCAAACCCGACGCGACATCGTACATACGAGCCATCATGGCCGTGCCGCCGTTTCCGAGTAGCAGGGAATAGTTTTTCGCATGCGCATCCGGTGCACCGATAACGGCGTTGAAGAACAGTATCTGCGTAAACAGATACAGGTTAAGTTGATGATGGCTCGTATTGACGAGGAGTTCCTGAATATTGCGTGCGGTCGGGCCGCCGTCTGCCGTGTACTTTTGAGCGGGCATCACTCCAAGGGCCTGACAGAGGTCTTCTTGGTGTAGACGCATGATTGTTCCGTCTTTGGCTTTCACACGGTCATAGCGCTCAACAATGAGGGCGGGTTCGTCCTCAAATAAGCGATACTCAACGTTCGCCGTTGCGATACCCGCGCGCTGGGCGCTTTTCATGCAGACAAACTCATTAAGAGCTTCAAGTTTAAATCCGATAACGCCATTTTTGAAAATATGCGTCGTGGGCGAGGAGCCCACACATTCGCACCAGCGACCGTCTATGAGCGCGAGAGCGAACTTGCCCTGATTGCCTCCGAGTGACCAACTTTCATCTAGGCCCATCCAGGATGCATTGTGGTCATCTCTGATCGACTTGAGACGGAGAGCAATATCGTGGTCGTCTATAGGGCGGTATTCGCCAGTGCGATGCAAGACGGCGTCGATATCTTCTTCGGCGCAAAACTGCACTCCGCCCGGACAGTCGAGTCCGATATGGCTGAGCAGCGCAACGGGATTATTGGGCCTGGCGTCGAATTCGACGGCAATCGCTTTTCGTTGGTCCTCGCTGTCGGGCAGAAGGCCAAACAAGTACGGATTCATGACCTGTTGGCCGTATGTGCGATTTGATACGGGAATGTTGGTCGATAGGGCTGGCCCGTCATAATCTTGATCGTAGGCAAAACTGACTAGACCGCTCTCATCTTGCATGAGCGTTCCTGCGGGTACGCCGCAAATAATAGTCCGAAGCGTTTTTCTGGCCATTGGCTATCTCCCTTCGGGCTTGGTTTGGGCAGATGCGTTTGCGGCAATTGAGACTCCGAGATTGGATATGGCGAAATCGGCGAAGGCCTTGTCATAGAGCTCGGACGTAAAGGGGGCGTCTGCAAGAACCGGAATGGCGGCGCAGCGACGGTGGCTATGAGGGGGACGTTGAGCGTGATGGCACCTGGGGGTGCTACAAGGTTGCAAATCGGCATGCGGGGCGTCGGCTGGCTGCTCATGTTTCGTGTCGGCGATATTCCCTTGAGCAACGAGAGCCAGTCCGAGAGCACCGAAAACCGCCAGCAACTTGTCGAGCCGAATGCCCGTGGCATCTCCCAGCTCGAGCGATGCGAGCAGGCGCTCCGAAACACCGGCTTTTTTAGCGAGGGTCGCACGGGTGATCCCCTGTGACTCGCGTGCCTGGCGCACGTAGATGCCAGCTTGGCGCGGCGTGGTGATGGGAAAGGTATCCACGGCAATCTCCTAACGTGCAGACTTTTGCATATCAGTATGACATGCAAAAGTCTGCACGAAAAGGCCTTATGCAAAACTCTGCATGAGACTTCCACGTTGACGTTGAGCTTATGAGAGGCGTTTTTTATATCGCGAGGATCCCCAGATGCTCAAGCAAGATCTTAAGTCCGATGAGGATGAGCACGACGCCGCCCACGATGGTGGCAGGCTTTTCGTAGCGCGCGCCAAAGGTATGGCCGATCGCCACGCCGGCGATGGAGAGGATAAAGGTTGTGATGCCAATAAGCGATACAGCGGGCACGATGTCAACCGAGAGCGCCGCAAACGAGATGCCTACGGCCAGGGCGTCAATCGAGGTGGCAATGGCGAGAACCAGGTATTCTATCAGGTCAATCTTCTCGGCATTCTTGTTGTCGCTCTCGTCCTCGTCCTCGGTAAAGGCCTCCCACAGCATCTTGCCGCCGATGAAGGCCAAAAGGATAAAGGCGATCCAATGGTCGATGGGCCCGATGATGCCCATGAATTGACTGCCGAGCGCCCATCCGATCACGGGCATGCCGGCCTGAAAGCCGCCAAAGAACAGGCCGAGCACCACGGCGACTTTAAGGTTGATCTTTTTCATGCCGAGACCCTTGCAGATGGAAACGGCAAAGGCGTCCATCGAAAGGCCAACGGCGAGCAACACGAGCTCTGCGAGTCCCATAGTCTGGCTCCCTCTCTGCGGGCGAGCCCGATTACGCGACTACTCCCTCATTTATATGAGACCCGATGCTACCACATGAGCAGTCAAAGGAGCCCCGTCCCAAATGAGCTACCTAAGCGGTGTTCGCTCATTCTGTAAGCATCGGATTTCGTGGCTGCTGCGGGGACAAACCGTGAGAAACTATTTAGCGTTTATGGAGCGTATACGATGGGAGCGATGCCTTGGATAAGAACGAGCTGCAAAAGCGTATGGAACAGGCCATCCGCCTGACGGCACCTGGTCAGCCGATCCGCACCGCCCTCGACATGATCATCGCCGGTCACCTGGGCGCCCTTATCTGCGTCGGCGACACCGAAAACGTGCTCGCTGCCGGTAACGACGGCTTCCCGCTCAACATTTCGTTCACCTCGAACCGTCTGTTCGAGCTCTCCAAGATGGACGGTGCCATCGTCATCGACGGTGACCTCACCCAGATCCTGCGCGCCAACTTCCACCTCAATCCCGATCCCTCGCTTGCCACGAGCGAGACAGGTATGCGTCACCGCACCGCCGCTCGCATGTCGGTGCTCACGGATGCCATCGTGATCTCGGTCTCGGCCCGTCGTGCCGTTGTCAACGTGTATGTTCACGGCAAGAGCTACGAGATCCAGCCCGTTACCACCATCATGAGCTCGGTCAACCAGCTCGTCGCCACGCTCCAGACTACCCGTCAGTCGCTCGATCGCTCCCTGCTGCGCCTGACGGCCCTCGAGCTCGACGACTACGTTACGCTCGCCGACATTACCGGTATTTTCTCGAGCTTCGAGATCATGCAGCAGGCAAAGACCGAGCTTAAGGATTGCATTGTCAAGCTGGGCAACCAGGGCAAGCTCGTGCAGATGCAGCTCGAGCAGCTCGCCGGCTCCAGTATGGATACCGAGTATGACCTGATGATCCGCGACTACGCGAGCGATTCCTCCGAGGCAAACGCCGAGAAGATTCGCGCTGAGCTTGCTCGTATGACGCCCAAGGACTTGTCCGACCCGCAGCATGTGGCGGCGGTTCTGGGCTATGACGACCTGGACGAGGACTCTGTCATGACGCCGCTGGGTCTGCGCACGCTTTCGCGCGTGTCCGTCGTGCGTGACGGCGTGGCCGAGAAGATCGTCGACGAGTATGGCTCGCTGCAGGAACTCATGGACGACATCAGCGAGGATCCGGAGCGCCTGGGCGACTTTGGCGTTAACAACCCTGCCATTCTTGCGGACTCCCTGTACCGCATGAAGGGCACCAAACAGGGGAACGCATAATGGCGCCCGTATGCGCCGTGGTTGTTGCCGGCGGCAGCGGCCAGCGCTTTGGTAACCCCGGTGGCAAGCAGCTCGTCAATGTAGCGGGTCGTCCGCTTATGAGCTGGTCCATCCGCGCATTTGACCGTAGCGATAAGGTCGGCCACATCGTTGTGGTTTGCCCTGCCGAGCGTCGTGCCGAGATGCGCCGCCTGGCCATCGACCCGTTTGACTATGACACGCCCATCAGCTTTGCCGATGCCGGCGATACCCGTCAGGATTCCACCCGAGCCGGCGTGCACGCGGTGCCGGCGGGCTTTGAATACGTTGCCATTCACGACGGCGCTCGTCCGCTCATTACTACCGAGGCCATCGATCACGCTATCGACGTGCTCGTGAGCGACCGCGCCCTCGACGGTGTCGTGTGCGGCCAGCCCGCCATCGACACGCTCAAGATCGTCGATGGCGATAACATCGTTGAGACGCCGCCGCGCGAACTCTATTGGGCCGCGCAGACGCCGCAGATCTTTAGTGTCGACGCCATGAAACGCGCCCATGCCGCGGCGATTGCCGAGGGCTTTATCGGCACGGACGATTCGTCACTGGTCGAGCGCATGGGTGGGCGCGTCCGCTGCGTTCAGAGCCCGCGCGACAACCTTAAGGTGACGGTGCCCGAGGACCTGCGTCCCGTAACCGCGATTCTGCTCGGTCGCATGGCCGAGGGAGAGGACCTTCCCCATGTTCAGTAACCTGCGCATTGGCCATGGCTACGACGTCCACCGTCTGGTGGAGGGGCGTCGATGTATCATCGGCGGGGTCGACATTCCCTACGAGCGCGGCCTGCTGGGCCACTCGGATGCCGATGTGCTCGCGCACGCCTTGGCCGACGCCATTTTGGGCGCCTGCCGCGGGGGAGACATCGGCAAACTGTTCCCCGACACCGATCCTGCCTATGAAGGTGCCGATTCGATGGTGCTGCTTGCCCGTGTGATGGACTATGCGCGCGAGCTGGGCTTTGAGTTTGTCGATGCCGACTGCACCATTGCCTGCCAGCAGCCCAAAATCACCCCGCACCGCGATGCCATGCGCGCCAACCTTGCCCATGCTCTGGGCGTTGACATCGAAAACGTGGGCGTCGCCGCTACTACGACCGAAAAGCTCGGTTGGGAAGGCCAGGGCGAGGGGATCGGCGCCTGGGCCGTCTGCCTGCTACAGAAAACCGTTAAGGAGTAACGAATGCGTATCTACAACAGCGCTACCCATAAAAAGGAAGAGTTCCAGCCCATCGAGTCCGGCAAGGTTCGCATGTACGTGTGCGGCCCCACGGTCTACGACAACATCCACATCGGCAACGCCCGTACGTTCATCAGCTTTGACGTAATCCGCCGTTGGCTCATCGCGAGCGGCTACGAGGTCACGTTCGCCCAGAACCTCACCGATGTCGACGACAAGATCATCAAGCGCGCCAACGAGCAGGGTCGTACAGCCGCCGAGGTCGCGACGGAGTTCTCCGACAAGTTCATCGGCGTCATGCGCGCCACCAACGTGCTCGATCCCGATGTGCGCCCCCGCGCCACCAAGGAGATCGGCCCCATGATCGCCATGATCAAGACGCTTATCGAGCAGGGCCACGCTTACGCAGCCGATAACGGCGACGTGTACTTTGCCGTGCGCAGCGATCCCAACTATGGTCAGGTCTCGGGCCGCAACATCGACGACCTTATGGTGGGCGCGCGCATCGAGGAGAACGAGGACAAGAACGACCCGCTCGACTTTGCCCTGTGGAAGGCCGCCAAGCCCGGCGAGCCCAGCTGGCCGAGCCCCTGGGGCGAGGGCCGCCCCGGCTGGCACACCGAGTGCGCCGCCATGGTGCACCGCTACCTGGGCACCCCGATCGACATCCACGGCGGCGGCTCCGACCTTGCCTTCCCGCATCACGAGAACGAGTGCGCCCAGGCTACCTGCGCCTGGCACCAGGGCTTCTCCAACACCTGGATGCACACGGGCATGCTGCTGGTCGACGGCGAGAAGATGTCCAAGTCGCTCGGAAACTTCTTTACGCTGGCCGAGGTCCTCGAGCAGCACTCTGCCGCGGCTCTGCGTCTGCTGATGCTGCAGACGAGCTATCGCTCGCCGCTCGACTTCTCTTGGGAGCGCTTGGAGGGTGCCGAGAACTCGCTCACGCGTATCGCCGGCACGGTCGAGAACCTGCGCTGGGCCGCAAGCCACGCGACGGCCGACGCCGATGAGGCGGCATCCGAGGCGTTTGCCGCCAAGGCCGCCGAGACCCGTGCCACCTTTAAGGAGTGCATGGACGACGACTTTAACACCGCTGGTGCCATGGGTGCCGTCTTTGGCTTTGTCACCGAGTGCAATCAGTATCTGGAGCAGGCGGGCGATGCTGCCGACAAGGCCGCAGTCCTGACTGCCGCCGATACGCTGACCGAGCTGCTCGATACGTTTGGCGTCGAGCTTCCCGAGCCCAAGGTCGAGCTGCCGCTGGGCCTGCTGGGCGTTGCCGCCGGCCTGGTTGCCTACACGGGTGACGACGTGGACGAGGCCGCTGCCAAGATTCTCGAGGCCCGTGCCGAGGCCCGTGCCGCCAAGAACTGGGATCTGGCAGATGCCATCCGCGATCAACTCAAGGACCTGGGCCTCACCATTGAAGATACGGCCGCGGGCACTCGTATCAAATCTCTCTAATCCCCGCGGTTTTCCCAAGCACCCGACCTTGCCGTTCAAACCGTCGCTCGCGTACTCAAGTACGCGTCGCTCCTCTTTCGCGGCAATCTCGGGCACTTGGAAAACCCGTACCGACCGCCCGAATTAATATTCATGGGCGGTCGTTTATTTTGTTTCGTTTGATAGTTGTATTTAGGAGGTCGCTTTATGGCCGACAATCGCAAGCGTGCGCCTCGTGGTGGCAAGCAGGCTGCTTCTGGCTCGCGTCCGATTCGCCGCAATGACCGCGCTGCCGCTCCCAAGGGCCAGCGCGATCGCACCCAGGTTGCGCGTCCGCAGCGCGATCGAAACCGCGACGCTGTCCAGGCTCCCAAGGGCGAGTTTATCGAAGGTCGTCGTGCTGCCGCCGAGGCGCTGCGCACTGGTTTTCCCATCAAGTGCGCGCTCATTGCCGAGGGCGGGGAGCGCGATGCCGCCCTGTCGCGTCTGGTCGATGACCTCAACGCCGCGGGCGTCCGCATTAAGTATGTGCCGCGCGCGCAGCTCGACGCACTGTCGAGCCATGGCGCTCACCAGGGCATTGCGCTCGAGGTTGGTAACTTCCCCTATGCCGATGTCGCCGATATCCTCGACCGCGCGGGCGACGGTCCGGCGCTCGTCATCGTACTCGACCATGTGACCGACGACGGTAACTTTGGCGCTATCGTGCGCTCCGCCGAGGTCGTGGGCGCCGCGGGCGTCATCATCGCCAACAAGCGCGCCGCCGGCGTGACCGTGGGCAGCTACAAGACCTCTGCCGGCGCCGTCATGCACCTGCCCATTGCGCAGGTTCCCAATATCGCCCGAGCGCTCGATGACCTCAAGGCCGCTGGTTTTTGGGTGGGCGGCGCCTCCGAGCACGCCGAGGGCAGCTGCTGGGATGCTCCCTTCGAGGGCCGCGTGGCGCTCGTCATGGGCTCCGAGGGCGACGGCATCTCGCGCCTGGTGCTCGAGAAATGCGACTTTTTGACCAAGCTTCCCCAGCGCGGCATGACCGAGAGCCTCAATGTTGCCCAGGCGACCACGGCGCTGTGCTTTGAGTGGCTGCGCCGCAACGTCGGCGAGCTCATGGGGGAGGAGTAGCGCATGTCCAAAAAGAACCGTGCCAAGTCCAAGGCCAAGCGCTTTGGCGAGGGCTCGGCCAAGCCGATTGTTTCGGCCGCGACCTACGGCGTGGGCGGCAATGCGTTTGCGCAGGCCATCGCCGACCCGGTCTCGACGGTGCACTCCAATAAGCCCGAGCTGCTGGTGGTCGACGGCTACAACGTGATCCACTGCACGCCGCGCTACGAAAAGCTCGTGTACGACCATTCAGACGATCCGTATTCCAGCGACGTTCACGATATGGCACGCACCGCCCTCATCAACGACGTCGCCGCGTTTGCCCAGGGCCGCTACGAGGCCGTGATCGTGTTTGACGGCGCGGGCAACATCTCCAGCGAGCGCCCCAACCTGCCGGCCCGCGGCGTGCGCATCGAGTTTTCGCCGACGGGCGTCTCTGCCGATACCGTGGTACAGAAGCTCTGCATCGAGGCACGCGAGGAAGGCCGTGCGTGCTCTGTGGTGTCGAGCGACGGCACGATCCAGGCCGTCGTCATGGGCAAGGGCGTTACGCGCATCTCGAGCCGTATGCTGGTGGACGAGATCAAACAGATCGACAACGACGTGCACGAGGCCGAGGAGGCCCCGCAGATCAAGATGACCCTGGGCAGCCGTCTAAGCCCCGAGGCCCTGGCCAAGCTCAAAGCTCTGCGCGGGAGGTAGGGGAGTTGGCGGGGCGATGCTGTCTCGCTAACTCCATTCAGCGATGTCGATCATTCTTTCGAGGCGCCATGTTAGCGCCTCTTTTAGATAAGGCAGTCTCGCTGTAAGAGCGTCGTTTTTGGATAGGATTTCGATTGCCTCGTCAACGAAACCCTCGAGTTTGTCGCCGTCAAACCAGCCCATGTCCTCGACGAGCAACATTTGTTTGGCGGGGCTTGAATGAAATTGTGCGCTGGTAAAACTGTGCTCTCCCGCCCTAAGCTCCTCTAGTGATATGTTGCACCAGAGTGATGAGCCCGAATCGAAGATAGGGGCAGGTCTGCAGGCTAGCGTGTTTACGTTTCGCACAAGGCCAAAGTTACGCCAATGACGATCGTAGTTGGCGATGATGTCGTCGCACACGATCATGCGGTCAAGGGCATCCTTGACGCCTGTCACCCCGAGCTCCTCGCAGTTTGCTACGTATCGCTCGTAGTCGGTTAGTCGTTCATCTGCGTTTGCGTGCTGGTTTACATAGAACGCAGGGACATACTCTTCTTCATCAGTTAAGAAGACATCGCATATGCTCAGGGCGGAAGTGCCCGTGCCCTCGAGCGAGTAAGGCACATAATCGCAGGTGTTTAGGATGCGACGGTGGAGCGTGGTCGCCACCAGCTCGTTATAAGGTTCCTGGTTCAGGTGCGCTCCTGCCTTATGCAGAATTCGACGCCCGCCCTCGCATGTCCAGTACTTTTGAAGATTGCCGTCCGAGGTGTTGTCGGGCTTTGCGGCAGCCGCTTTTCCCTCTGGGGCGAAGGGTGCAATGGTTAGCGAGACGTCATCAAAGGCATTATTGAAGAAATTGATATCTTCCCACGCGAGGCCGGAGTCTTGGGGCCTAATCCAATACTGGTCGGATAAGGAGAGGCCGAGATTTCGCTGTACGAGTTCATCAGGAACATCGACTGCGGCTTCTGCAAGCAGGGAGGCTAGCCCAATGCGTGCGAGCGGGATACCGCGGCCGCGCCACCAGATGCGGAAGGAGTCGAGCGATATGGGGCTATTAGGGCCAAATACTCCAATAGGGGCGTGGGCGTAATCGATGTCGGCGCCGATGTGGGTAAAGTCTTTTCGTGATGTGCTGTAGACCAGCTGAGCGACTTCGTGCGTGCGGTTCATGAGGGTGAACGCGATCTCGCTCTTACCGTGGCCGCGGCGGGGACGTCCCCCCGTTTTGGTCACGGAGCGGAGCCGCGTGTCGACGCTGTCTTTGTCGATGAGCCATACACCAGAAGCCTTGCGGGCCTCAAGTGCTCCGTTTTTTATGAGCTCCTGCACCCTGCGCGGAGTGATGCCGAGCAGCTCGGCGGCTTCTTTGGTAGTAAGCATCGCGAAACCCTTCGCCAGAACGAATAGTTTTATATATAGCAATTGTAATTAAAACTATTCGTTCTGGCGAATGGTTTTAAGATTGAGGGCGCACTGACAGAAATGAACGGGCCTGGTACGCGTTGTTGCTGGATTTTGCATATTTGTATAACGCCGTGCGGCCTGTTGCGCCCCGTCCGCAATTCCTTTATTCTTAACTGGCTTCGCGTGAAAGCGCCAAGTGTGCCAGTGTGGCGCAACGGTAGCGCAACTGATTTGTAATCAGTGGGTTGCAGGTTCGATTCCTGTCACTGGCTCCATGAGAGTTTCGGGCTCTGTCTCTATATGGGACAGAGCCCGTTTCTATTTAGGTGGCGCGCCATCAGGTTAGCGCCCATCCCGTTTTTGGTTTGTCTCGTCCTCCAGTTTGTCTAAATCTGTAACACCAAGACCGATATTTGGCATCTAACTGTTACAGATTGAGATGAAACTTAGGGTGTTTTAGGAATATCTTGATCTGTAACATGTAGAAGCGGAATAGGCCTCTTGCTGTTACAGATTTAGACAAGGGCGGGTGCGGACCTGGATGTCCTGCTCGAGCGTGGATTTCTGGACACGCGAGCGAAGAAAATCTCCCGACCGGAGAACGAGCGTGGATAATTAACTTGGATAGGGAGCTAAGGTAAACACCGATTGTCTATCGACGGCTTTAGAAACAACGACCCCGATTTCATTGTGGAATCGGGGTCGTTTGTGCCTCAGGAATCCGAATGGATTAATCGAGCTCCTAAGGAACTTTTTGGGTTCTTGCTAATGGTCTGCCGAGGATGTCTCCAATGCAAACAGCGGGCATCTACTCAATATAGCTGGGGTTCTTCTTGATGATCACGCGTGCAGCGATGAAGGAGACGACGATGGCGATGATGGCGACAACGCATGCCAGCACGAAGTTGCCCATGGACCCATCGGGAGCGATAAAGATGAGTGCCGAAAGAAGGCCGGGGCATGCTCCCGCAACATACTCTTTCAGAACAAAGATGCCTGCAGGGAGTCCAGCGCAGAGCGCGCCGATTGCCGTGCCGACAAGCAGGCGGGGACGCTCGATGAGGCAACCGTAGAACGCGGGCTCGGTTACGCCACAGAGTGCGGTGACGGCAACCGTGGTGACCATACCCCTCTTCTCTTTGTTTCCCTTCATGGCAGTTGCCAGGGCGAGGCTCGTGCCACCAATGCAGAGGTTCGAGATGAATCCAAAGATAATGGGTGCCCAACCGAGCTGCGCCAGGCTCGTAACTTCGATTGCGATGTAAGCCTTATCGAGACCGAGCATGACGAAATAGGGGTTAAGGGCTGCCAGGATCGGAGTAGCGATAAATGCCACGTTGTCCATAAGCCACGTGACGGCATCGCTCAGCGCGTAGCCCATCATGCTGCCGGCGGGGCCAAGGATAATCAGCTCGACGGGCACGACGATGATCATGGTGAGCAGCGGCTTCAAGAACAGTTTGGTAACGTCGGGAATGATCTTCTGAAGGCCGCGGTCGACAAAGTACATGAATACAACGCCCAGTACGATGGGCACTACCGTACTCGAATAGTCGTTCGTCGGGATGGGAATACCAAGAAAGTCGAGACCCTCGGCACCGCTAATGGACGAGCTGATCATGATCGCGCCCAGCAATGCGCCCATGATGGGCTGCATCTTCATGACGGCTGCGAGCTGATAACCAAGATAAACGGGCAAGAAGCTAAACGAAGCGCTAAAGATCGCCAACAGGACCTGGGCGGTTCCGCTATCGGTGCTCAATCCGCAATAATTGACCAGGAGATTCTTGATCGAAAGAATGAGTCCGCCAACGATGAGCGCCGGGACGATGGGCATGAATACCTGTGCAGAGACGTTCCCGAATTTCTCAATCAAGCCCATGGCGGTGTTACCGCTTTTAATGCCTTCTGCAAGGTCTTTGGCGGTTTGGGCATCGTCGGCAACCGTGCCACCGCCGACTTCGATTCCCGCGAAGTCGAGGAAGTCGTTGTAAGCCTCGGTGACGTTGGGGCCGATGATCACCTGAAGCTGGCCACCGCTGACTACTGCCCCGAGCGCCTGATCGGCCGATTTGGCGAGCTGGAGATCGATGATCGAGGTGTCTCGTGCGTCGATGCGAAGGCGCGTCGCACAATGAGTTACCGATGTAATGTTCTCTTTGCCGCCAACAGCCTTTAGGACTGTTTCGGACATTGCCTGATATTTCATCTCTTTCTCCTAACCTTCCTGCTCCTGATACTTCGAGATAAGGTCTCGGTACCAATACCAGCTCTTTTTGGGGGTGCGCTCCAGATTGTTCTCGAAGTCGATATGGACAAGTCCGTATCGTTTTTCGTAGCCGTTGATCCAGCTATACAGATCCATCGACGACCAGAGGTAGTAGCCCTCAACGCGCGCGCCGTCGCGCTTAGCCCTCATCATGTGCTCGATGAACTGGCCCAGAAGCTCGATGCGGTCATCATCGTGGATCATTCCGTCTGCGTCTGGTTGCTCATAGGCGCCGTGTCCGTTTTCCGTAATAAAGATGCGGGGCGCGTCATAGCGCTCGTGGACATCCATGATGGTTGAATACATGCAACTTGGGAGTATTTCGCGGCCCCATTTATTGCGGGGAACATTGCTGTCGCGGGCGCTTTCAAACAAGGGCGCAATGCATTTTCCTTCGACCTTTTTGCTCGAACCGCCCTTATTGTTCGCCGAAACGGCAAGCTCTCCACCGTGCCAGTCGGTTACATACTCTCGGCAATACACGTTGAGTCCAATAAAATCGACTTTACCGTCTCTGAATTCTTCTACGTCATTTGGGGATCGATAGAGCGAGACGCCAAGTTTTTCAAGGATTTCGTCCATTTCTGGCGGCAGTTGACCCTGAAGCGCTGGTGCCAGAATCATGCGATTGGCGAAAAAGTCTGCGTATCGAAATACGTCATCAGGGTGCTCGGTTGCCGGGTCGAGTTCGACAACGCCGCCATCGTGGACGGCGCCGATGATGCCGTCGTAGCCCATTTGACGATATGCTCGGACTGCGAGTGCGCTTGCGCGCATCAGGTTGTATTGAAACTGCATGTACGACTGAACGTCGAGCGATCGATTGGGGGGATAGTTGCCCAACATGTTTACGCAGTAGCTGTAGAAATGCGGCTCGTTAACGGTAGCCCAGATTTTGACGCGGTCTCCAAAGCGCTCAAAGCAAATCTTGGCGTATTTGCAGAACCACTCTGCCATGTCGTTGTTCAGCCATCCGCCTTTGCAAGCAAGCGTGAATGGCAGATCGTAATGGAACAGCGTAACGTTGGGCTCTATGCCATTTTCGAGGCAGCAATCAATGACTCGATTATAAAAATCGATACCCTCTTCATTCACTTCGCCGATACCCGTGGGGATGATTCGACTCCATGAAAGAGAGAAGCGATAGGTGTTTTGTCCGCCTTCTTTCATCATGCGGATATCTTCTTCATAGCGATGGTAGAAGTCGCAAGATACATCACCGTCAACATGGTTGATGTTCTTATTGCTTGTGTGGTTAAAGAAATCCCACTCGCCGAGGCCTTTGCCGTCTTCGTTCCAGGCACCCTCGCACTGATAAGACGCCGTGGCGGAACCCCAGAGAAACGGCATGTTGTTCACGTTGCCCATGAATCCCCTTTCCATCATTCAACACGGTGGATACGTGTGACGGAATTACGATTAAGATGACGTCAACTGATTTGAATCATAGGAGAACGACCAAAGCTGTTTGATTCAATAAATGAACCATAATATCGAGGAGAGCGGAAAGAGGGATCACGTGAATATCAATGACTTCGATGTGCTCAATCGCATTAGCTCCATCATCAACAGCGAGTTTGGGTCAAACGATGCCGCCATCGCTCGATATCTCATCGCTCACATTAGGCGTTCGAGCGAAATCAATGTTGCCGCAATAACCCGCGATGCATTCGTGACCCGTTCCGCTGTTCGTCGTTTCTGCAATCGATTGGGCTACCAGTCTCTTAGCGATTTGAAAGAATCATTTACTCAATCAGTCTTTCCAAGCGACTTAAGCCATCGAGAGGAGGAATTTGGCTACGAGGAGTACAGGGCAGAGCTCGACGTTCGCATGATCGAGATGTTCGCTGAGGTTGAAAGCGGCGTGTCCGATATCGCAATTAAGCACCTTGCCGACGAAATTGATGGCCATAAAAACGTTGAAATTTGGTGCACCAATAATGTGAGCGCCAATCTCGTACGATTTCAGCAGGAAATGTTTTATGCGGGCAAGATAGTTCGCATAGTTGCTGGGGCTAACGTCGCGGAATTGAAAAACATGGGAGACGCTTCGCAGTCATTGATAATTCTTGTATCGGTCTCCGGGCTATTTGCGTCACAGGCGCGTGAGTATCTTGATTGCCGTTCGGGCAGGAAGATTCTAATTACTGCGTTTAGCAACGATGACAAATCGAGGTCTTTTGACCGTGTATATCGTCTTGGTAATGCGGGAAACGGAATTGACCGACTCGGTGTTTATTCGAAATACGCCATGACTTATTTCTTCGACTTGCTATCGTCGTGTTACTTGAGTCGCTACCCCTGCACCAAGGGGGAGCCGCTCTATGGGTCTACTTTGGCCTGGCCCGAGTAGTTGCGGCTCTTTAGTTCTCCCGCCTGGAGAATGAGCGTGGATAATCTGCCGCTTTGGCCTTAGGGTCGCGCTAAAAGTGGGAGATTATCCACGCTCGTTCGTGCCGTGGAAGCCCGATCGCAACCTATGTAATAGTGCAAGAGGGTCGTTATCGAAGGTCGATGCTGTAGGCGTACTCCACCGTGCCAAAGTGTTCCCTTGGGAAATGTCACCAGCGTAGCGAAATCCACCGTCCTTCATATCTAAACTCAACAAAAACGCAGGTCAAAGGTATATAGATACGCCCGGCACCGTGTATCTAGAGGTTTTCGTTGACAGCCCCCAAGGTTGCATCGTATTATCTTTTTCGTTCGCGGGGGCGGCGGTCCAAAAGACCAAAGAACCTGCGGATACTTGAACGATTGGGAGTTTGCCCGAGTGGTTAATGGGGACGGGCTGTAAACCCGTTGGCTCTGCCTACATAGGTTCGAATCCTATAGCTCCCACCCGTCAAGTGCCTGTATAGCTCAGTCGGTAGAGCACTTCGTTGGTAACGAAGAGGTCACCAGTTCAAGTCTGGTTGCAGGCTCCATCCGGCGGTGTAGCTCAGTTGGTTAGAGCACACGGTTCATACCCGTGGCGTCACTGGTTCGAATCCAGTCACCGCTACCATAGGTAACACGGTGGCTTCTCAATAGTATGTTGAGAGGCCACTATGGTATAAAGGCAAAGTCCCGTCCGGGGACGACCTGTTAAGAGGAGGGCTTTATGGCCAAAGAGAAGTTTGAGCGCACTAAGCCGCATGTTAACATCGGCACCATTGGTCACGTCGACCACGGCAAGACCACGCTGACCGCCGCCATCACCAAGGTTCTCTCTGAGACCGAGGGCTGCAAGGCTGACTTCACTGCGTTCGAGAACATCGACAAGGCTCCCGAGGAGCGCGAGCGCGGCATCACGATCTCCGTCTCCCACGTTGAGTACGAGACCGCTGCCCGTCACTACGCTCACGTTGACTGCCCGGGCCACGCTGACTACGTCAAGAACATGATCTCCGGTGCTGCTCAGATGGACGGCGCTATCTTGGTCATCGCCGCTACCGACGGCCCCATGGCTCAGACCCGCGAGCACATCCTGCTCGCCCGTCAGGTCGGCGTTCCCTACATCGTCGTCTTCCTGAACAAGTGCGACATGGTCGACGATGACGAGCTCATCGACCTCGTCGAGATGGAGACCCGTGAGCTCCTCTCCGAGTACGATTTCCCCGGCGACGACATCCCCGTCATCCGTGGTTCCGCTCTGGGCGCTCTCGAGGGCGACGCCAAGTGGATGGACGCTATCCGCGAGCTCATGAAGGCCGTCGACGAGTACATCCCGACGCCTGCTCGTAACAACGACCTCCCGTTCCTGATGGCCGTTGAGGACGTTATGACCATCTCCGGCCGTGGTACCGTTGCTACCGGCCGTGTCGAGCGCGGTGAGCTCAAGCTCAACGAGCCCGTCGAGATCGTCGGCATCAAGGATACCCAGAACACCGTCGTTACCGGTATCGAGATGTTCCGTAAGTCCATGGACTTCTGCGAGGCTGGCGACAATGTCGGTCTGCTGCTCCGCGGCATCAAGCGCGAGGACATCGAGCGCGGCCAGGTTCTCTGCAAGCCCGGTTCGGTTACCCCGCACACCAAGTTCACCGGCGAGATCTACGTTCTGACCAAGGAGGAGGGCGGCCGTCACACCCCGTTCTTCGATGGTTATCGTCCTCAGTTCTACTTCCGTACCACCGACGTTACCGGTACGGTCAAGCTTCCCGAGGGCACCGAGATGGCTATGCCTGGTGACCACATCACCATCGAGGGCGACCTCATTCACCCGATCGCCATGGAGGAGGGCCTGCGCTTCGCTATCCGCGAGGGTGGCCACACCGTCGGTTCGGGCATCGTCTCCACGATCATTGAGTAAATTAGCTCTTTGATTTAGCTGACTTAGAGAGAACCCGGCACTTATAGGGTGCCGGGTTCTTTTCTACGCGGGGCTTATTCCCTGCCGATTGCGCTTCGCTTGCCCTTAAGCCGAGCGTGAGGGATCGATTAGATCTCGCTGGCTTCATTGATGTGTTCCAAATATGAATGGATCCAGCGAGAACCAATTGATTCGAGGTTTTCATTGACAGCACTTACGTAGAGCTGATAAAGTACCAACTCGTGCCCGTACGGGGCGGAAATGAAAGGTTCAGGATAAATGCGTACTCTAGTTACTCTTGCGTGCACTGAGTGCAAGCGCCGCAACTATACGACCACCAAGAACAAGTCGAACATGCCTGATCGTATGGAGATCAAGAAGTATTGCCCCTGGTGCCGTCACCACACGCTGCACAAAGAGACTCGCTAGTCTCTAGTCACATACGCCAGTAGTTCAATTGGTAGAGCATCGGTCTCCAAAACCGAGTGTTGAGGGTTCGAGTCCTTCCTGGCGTGCCAGTCATTATTCCGTAAGCTCCCAATTGGGGGCTTACGGTTTACTCATGTATAAGCGCATTGCGCGGAGGTAACCCAAATGGCCAACAAGAAGAACAAGAAGAAGGCTCAGCAGCCGGCACCTGCCAACAACGCTGCCGCCAACTCCAAGGTTGAGGCCAAGAAGGCCGTTGCCAAGAAGAACGAGAAGGCTGCGAAGTCCAAGAAGAATGAGAAGCCTGGTTTCTTCGCCCGCACCAAGAAGTATTTCGCTTCGGTGAAGTCCGAGATGAAGCGTGTCACGTGGCCCGATAAGAAGGAGCTCGTGAACTACTCGGTCGTCGTTTGCGCTTCTCTGATCGTCGTCGGCGTCGTCATCGCTCTGCTCGATGCTGGCTTTGGCGAGGCTCTCGCTCTGTTCTCTGGATTGAGGGGCTAAACCATGTCTAAGCGTTGGTACGTCGTTCACACTTACTCTGGATACGAGAACCGCGTTAAGTCCGATCTCGAGCATCGCATCGAGACCATGGGCATGCAGGACCGTATCTTTGATATCGAGATTCCTATGGAGCGCGTCACCGAGATCAAAGAGGGTGGCAAGCGCGAGACCAAGGATTCCAAGATTTTCCCGGGTTATGTCCTGGTTCGCATGGAGATGGATGACGATGCGTGGACGTGTGTTCGCAACACGCCCGGTGTCACCGGTTTCCTGGGCGGCAATGGCAAGCCCGCTCCGCTTTCCCGCGACGAGTACAATAAGATGACTCGTCGTCCCGGTAAGGGCGATTCGCCCAAGCGCACCTCGGTTGATATTGAGGTCGGCACGTCCGTCCGCGTCACTGATGGCCCGCTTACCGACTTTGATGGCAAGGTCTCCGAGGTTAACACCGAGGCAGGCAAGCTGAAGGTCACCCTGATGATCTTTGGCCGTGAGACGCCGGTCGAGCTCGACTTTAACCAGGTTGCTGTCATCGCTTAAGTTTTCGTCCGTTCGCGCGAGCGTGCTTCTTCTGTGACTGCTCATCTCAGGAGTGCTTCTAACACGTGCGTGCTTACGATATAGCAAGTACTTCACACTCGTGATTCGAAAGGAATGACCATGGCTGAGAAGAAGGTTGCCAACGTCATTAAGCTCCAGATTCCTGCTGGTGCAGCTAACCCCGCTCCTCCCGTCGGCCCCGCCCTGGGCGCAGCTGGCGTGAACATCATGCAGTTCTGCCAGGCCTTTAACGCCGAGACGCAGGACAAGAAGGGCGACATCATCCCCGTTGAGATCACTGTCTTCGAGGATAAGTCCTTCTCCTTCATCACCAAGACCCCGCCGGCGGCTCACCTCATCAAGAAGGAGCTGAACCTCAAGTCTGGTTCCGCTAAGCCCCAGGCCGACAAGGTTGGTCAGCTCTCCCAGGAGCAGCTCACCAAGATCGCCGAGATCAAGATGCCGGACCTCAATGCCAACGACATTGACGCCGCCAAGAAGATCATCGCCGGTACCGCCCGTTCCATGGGCGTCACCATCGCTGAGTAGCGATTTCTTTTGGTAACGACGGGTGCTCCAACCGGGGCGCCCGTTAAATGTGTGCAATAGGGCACACGATACGATGTGGGAGGGCTCGCGCCCGTTTAACCACAGGAGGTAATGCACATGGCTAAGCATGGTAAGAGCTATAACGCCGCTGCCGAGAAGATCGACCGCGCCACGCTCTACACCCCCCTTCAGGCTGCCAAGCTCATCAAGGAGCTCGACACCGCCAAGTTCGACGAGACCGTCGAGGCCCACTTCCGTCTGGGCGTCGATACTCGTAAGGCCGACCAGAACATCCGCGGCTCTATCTCCCTGCCCCACGGCACCGGCAAGACCATTCGTGTTGCCGTCTTCGCCGAGGGCGAGAAGGCCCGCGAGGCCGAGGCTGCCGGCGCCGACATCATCGGTTCCGACGAGCTCGTCGCCCAGATCCAGAAGGGCGAGATCAACTTCGACGCCGCTATCGCTACGCCGAACATGATGGCCAAGGTTGGCCGCATCGGTAAGATCCTTGGTCCCCGTGGCCTCATGCCGAACCCTAAGCTCGGCACCGTGACCATGGACGTCGCCAAGATGGTCTCCGAGCTCAAGGCCGGCCGCGTTGAGTATCGCGCCGACCGCTACGGCATCTGCCACGTGCCCCTGGGCAAGAAGTCCTTCTCCGAGCAGCAGCTCGTCGAGAACTACGCTGCCCTGTACACCGAGATCCTGCGCGTCAAGCCCTCTTCTGCTAAGGGCAAGTACGTTAAGTCCATCTCCGTGTCTTCCACCATGGGCCCTGGCATCAAGGTTGATCCCGCTATCCAGCGCGACTTCCTGGCTGAGTAACTTCTAGTTACTGCCTGAGCAAAGCAAGCATTGCTAAAGAAACCCGGTTCTGTCTCGTGCAGGACCGGGTTTCTTGCTATCGCGTTAAAACCACCTTAAAGGGGACAGTGCCCCCTTTAAGGTGGTTACCAGGGTGTTCTAGCGGTTGAGGACTCGATAGCCTCGTGGCGCTTGAGCTCGCGGCGCATGGTTTGCGAATTGAGCCAGGCTGCCTGCCAGCCACGGATGGGGTAGCGTGTCTCGTCCAGTTCAAATTGCGTATAGCCGCAGGCGTTGATGATCGTCGTCCCGCACGCGTGTTGCCGCTCGCACTGAAAATCGGGACCGTAGCTCTGATGCACATGCCCGTGGACCATGTAGTCGGGATTCCAGGACTCGAGCGCTGTGTTAAAGCATTCGAATCCTCGATGCGGCAGATCGTCTAGATCGCCCACGCCGGCAGCGGGCGCATGGGTGAGCAAGATGTCGCAGCCGCCGACCATCCTCACTTTGCGGGACAGCTTGCGCACGCGCTTGGCCATCTCGCGCTCGGTGTACATGTTGGCGCCATCTCGATAGCGCATGGAGCCGCCAAGCCCCGCAATGCGGACGCCGCGATACACGTACACGGTGTCTTCGACACAGATACAGCCGCCCGGCGCATGACGTGCGTAGCGGTCATCGTGATTGCCGCGCACGTAGATGAGCGGTTTGTTGATGACCGTAACCAAAAACTCAAGATAGTCCGGGTCCAGATCGCCAGCGGACAAAATCAGGTCGACACCCTCAAAGCGTTCCTTGCGAAAGCACTCCCATAGGCATCGTTCTTCGGTATCGGCTATGGCAAGGATTTTCATAGGGCGCGGACCTTCGGCTCATCGTCGAGTTGCGGAATCGTGCCCACCACGTTGTCTGCCAGCCAATCCATCTCGACGATTTGCGTGCTCGGTAGCGGTGGAAAGCCCTCGATCTGTACCACGCCGTCTTGGCTATGGAGCTCGCCGCCAAATGGATTGATGGAGCCCTCGACGATGCCATTGCGGAGTAGCTGAACAAGCTTGCGCGTCTGATAGGGCAGGCCCGGAGCGTAGCGAATGTCGATAACGCCCGAGCTCATGCCATACCAGTAGTTGACGGCGCGGACCCGGCTGTCGTCACTGGTCTCATCCCAGGTGCCATGCAGCAGGCTTCGCACGATAAGCTCGTAGTATCGGCCCCAGTTCCATACCGGCATGGCAATGCCGGCAACCTTGCCATCGACCAAGCGGTGGAGTCCGTAGGCCGTGGGGTCTTCGAGCGGCTTTGACATGTCGGCGCCGGACATGACGCTTACACCTTCGCGGCGCATGGCGTCGGCAAGGCCTCCGGCGGGCACATCGCCCCAGGTCAGGATAATTTGCGCGCGGGGGTCGAGCAGCGAGGCGCCAATCGCAAAGGCGTTAATCTCGCTAAGTGCGCCCGAGGCGAAGACCGATGCGTGGTAACCGATGCGGTGGTTGTCCGCCATGCTGGCCGCAAGGGCGCCCAGCAGAAACTTTGCCTCGTACATCTTTCCAAAATACGAACGCACGCTTTGATGGGGAAGGCCGATAGAGCAGTTGAGGAACCGCACCTGGGGATACTCAACTGCTGCCCTGAGCGTGTATTCCATCAAGCGGTGCGAGGTCGAGAAGATGACGCTGTCTCCATGTTTGACAGCCGTTTCCACGGCGGCGTAGAACACGTCCGGATCGTGGCAGTCCTCGAACGCCTCGGTGCGCACGATGCCGCCAAAGTGCTCATCGAGATACTGACGCCCTTGGTCGTGCAGGCTGTCCCAGCCCGACGTCGCACAGGGGAACTCATGGATAAAGGCGATGCGCAGGGGATTGGCCGCCGAATAGACGGTCTTGCCCATAAAGAAGTTGAGCACGCCGGAGGTGGACTGGGCGGGTGACTCTTCCTCATCGACGCTCGGTGCTTCGACAAGATCGACCTTGTCCTCGTTATTTTTGCCGGCAATGACCAGCTCACGCCAAATCTTACACAGGCGGTTTACGACGATATCCGTCGGCGTATCCAGCAGGCGGTCCTGGTTGTACACATTGAGGTAGACGAGCATAGCGTCGGCGGGCGTAATGTCCAGGTGGTCGCCGCCCGCGCGAAGGTAGGCGCGCTTAAAGAGCAGGAAGGTGTGGCGCAGGTAGTCGACCTTTTTCTGCGGCCATTTTTCGATAAGGTTCTGACCGAGCATCTTGGCGAGCGTCTCGTAGCTTCCCTCGCGCGAGAACTCGATCTCGTATAGGGGGCAGACGCGCCAAAACGCGCAGAACTCACCGTACAGGCGGCTTTCGACGGAATCCCATGTGCCTGGGTAGAGACGGGTGACCTTGGCCGAAACCGTCGGGGCGTCCAGGAATTTGAGGACACTGACGCGCTTGTTGCCCTCTTGGACGTAAAACCGATGCATGAACTCGGTGACGATGACGGGATCGCGATAGCCCTCGGTCACCTGGATGTCGTAGAGGTTGGACCACTTGCGAGCGAACTCGGTGCTAAACGGCAGCAAGGGCATAAAGTTGCATGAAAAGGCCGACTGACGGCCCTTGGTAACCGTACCGACGACCATTTCGAGTGGAATGTCTCTCAGGCCGACATTCTCTCGCTGGCCTAAGGGGAGCTGGGCAACCAAGCTATCGAGGTCCGTGAGATACGGATGCTCGCTTTGACTAATGGCGCGTCGACGTCCTTGCTCGCCGCGCTTGCGTGCTTGACGATAGGCCTCTTCCATAGTTTTGCTCCCTTAGTCGTTTAAACAACTATATGAACCATGGTATCACGAATGAAAACCACCACAAAGGTGCCTGTCCCCTTTGTGGTGGTTTAGGCGATGATGGGGGCGATGGCGCGGATGCAGGCGTCGGCCGCCGTAAAGGTGGTGCTGTCGTCGCTGACGATAAAGATGATTTTGCCCTTAATGCCAAAGTCGCCGATCTCGCTAAAGAGCACGTAGGGTTCCTTGTCAAAGCCTGAGATGGGTGAGACGGCCGTTTTGGTGGCGCTGACGAGCTCGTCTGCTAGCACATCGAGCGATGCCCATTTGGAGGGGTCTTTGACCGCGACGGGGACGGCCACGCGCCCAAAGGGCATCAAATGCACGAGTGTGTTCTTGGAAATGTTGGAGTTGGGGACGATGACGGTCTGCCCGCAGGCATCTTCGATGGTCGTGTGGCGCCAAGTGATGTCCTGGACCATGCCCGACACGCCGCCGACCTCGATATTGTCGCCGGGCTTGATAATGCCCATAAAGGTCACCTGCATGCCGCCGATAAGGTTTGATAGCGTGTCCTGAAAGCCGAGCGAGATGGCGATGCCGCCGACGCCAAGAGCGGCGACGAGCGCGTTTGCGTTAATGCCAAAGCAGTTGTCGAGGATAAAGCTGCCGCCGATCACCCAGATGACGGCGCGCGCGATATTGATGAAGATACTCGATGCCGGAAGCGGGTTATCGTCGCGGTTGAGTAGGTGACGCAGAGTCTTGGATGCGACCTTGGCGGCGACGGCGGTGCCTATCGCCAAGATGACGGCCCAGATGATGTTGTGGACCCACCGTTGCTCAAAGAAATGAAGAATCGGCTCAAACAATTCCATGTAGGGAAAACCTCCTAATGATCATTCAACCATGATACCCACCAAAAAGCCCGTCCGATCACATCGGACGGGCTTCTGTGCTCGATATAAGGTTTGCACGGAGGGGCTGCAAGGCCCGGCGGTGTAGCTTAGCGGCGGCGCTTCCAGATAATGCCGAGCATGATGACGATGATGCCGCCGATGAGGCATGCGCCGACCACGGCCAGCGTGCGGTCTCCCGTTGCGACAAGCTTGCCGGTTGTCTTCTTGGCGCTGGTTTTCGTGGTCGTAGTAGTCGTGCCGGGCTTGGGCGAGGGCTTAGGCGTTGGATTCGGATTGGGCGTGGGGTCCACGGCTGCGGAGCTGAAGCTGATGGTGCCGGCGAGCCCGGCCATCTTGTTCTCCCAGTCGCTCTTCCCGATCAGCGCTCTGATCGCCGCCTCGCATGTGCCCCACTCGGTGCGCTTGGTGGCATTTGCGAAAGTGGGAAAGTCGGTCGTGTTGGTAATGATGTAGTTGTTGGTGGCGACGGTGTAGTTCTTGGCGGGATCGAGCGTGCTGCCATCCTTGGTGAGCGTGGCGCTCACAATGCGCTTGCCTTCGGGCTGCGTCCAATCAATCGTCACGTTAATGCCGCCAAAGGAGAGAACGCTGCCAGAGTCATCGCGCCACTTGTACTTGTTTTGCGCCTCCTGCTCGGTGTGGCCGGCTGCCACATAGGCTTGCTGAAGCTCGTAGCTGTCGTTGCAATCGTCGCTGATCTGCAGTGAGTGCTCAAGCGCTGCGAGGAAGTTTGCGCCGGTCATGCACCAGGTCTCCACGGTGTTGCCATAGGGCGAGATGGCGACGACGTTGCCGGCGGTCACATCGCCCGCCGCGATGCCGCCGCGGATGCCGCCCGCGTTTTCGATGGCGAGGTCTGCCCCCGTCAGGGCAAGATAGGAGCCGCAGATAACATGCCCGATGGTCTGGGCTTTGGTGGCGTCGCCCGCTTTACTGGGACGCAGATCGGTGGTGCGCACCATCTCCCAGCCATGCGTACCCGCGGCGTCCTCGCCGTAGAAATAGTTGGTGGAGGATGTGCCGAGCACCTTGTTCGATTCGCTTTCAAAGGCATCGTCGAGTGGCTTGATTTTGTTGTTGCGAACCTCGTCAAGGATGTTCTGGTTGTTAGGGTCTGCCAAAAGGTCGTCGACGTCCTTGGCGGTGTAGAGCTTCTCGTCGCTGTCGCCTGCGGAGACCGTCACCATGTCGTCGTTGGTGGTTTCGGTACCCCTGGTGTCGTACTCATAGGGAATGGAAAGCAGGCCAACCTCGGCAAAGGCGCTGCCTGCCTCGACGACGCGGACCGGCTTGCCGTCGGCCCCCGTCACGTTTTCGTCTAAGTTGATGTGCTCGTGGCCCGCGACCAGTGTATCGACCCCAACGAGCTTTGCGGCAAAGGTCTTGGCGTTGAGCGTGTGCGCGATGCAGACGATAACGTTGCAGCCCTCATCCTCGCGCAGTCGCTTGGCCTCGGCATTGATGGCGTCCGCCGCACCCGAGAACGACGTGCCCGCGACCAGGTCCGCGCGTAGCGAGGAGCCCAGCGACTCATCCATGGCTCCGACGACGCCGACCTTAATCTTGTAGTTAAACGTGGGGCTGCCCTCGCCGTCCTTCCAAGTGCGATTGAGCGTCTTGGTGATGCTCGAGCTCCATACGCCGTTCGAGGACGTTGCATTCGCGCAGAGCATGGCGAAAGGTGTACTGGTGGCACCATTGCCGGCCATCGTGCGAAGCTTGTCCGCGCCGTAGCTCCAGCCATGGTTGCCCGGTGTGGTCGCGTCGTAGCCGTTTGCGTAGAAGGTGTTCATGAGTTCGGCGATGCTCTTGCCCTCGCTCATGGTGGCAAAGGACTGCCCGTGGAAGGTGTCGCCTGCATCGAGCAGAAAGTCGGGGGCGTTGCTTTGAGCGCTATAGAGAACCGCCAGCCCGTCAAAGCCAATGGTGCCCGTGCCCTTGCTTGCGTTGTAGCTGTACTTGTAGCTGCCGTGGATGTCGTTGGTGTGCATGACGGTTACGGCGCCGTCAATAGCGGCGGGCAGGTTCCCCGCGAAAGCGAGGCTTGGGATGCCTGTGAGCGCGCCGGCAAACAACGCGGCAGCTAACGCAAGGCGGGGGAGTCTTTTCATGGCTGTCTCCTTACTCTTTAACAAAAACCACCACAAAGGTGCCTGTCCCCTTTGTGGTGGTTTTCTAGATCGTTAGCTCAGCAGCATGCGGTCGTTGGCGAGCTCGCCGCCCGAGACCTCCTCGAACTTCTGCAGCAGGTCGGCCACGGTGAGCGACTTCTTCTCGTCGCCTGCCACGTCGTAGATTACGTGGCCCTCGTGCATCATGATCAGGCGATTGCCCAGACGGATGGCGTCATTCATGTTGTGCGTGACCATGAGCGTGGTCAGGTGGTTCTCGTCGACGATCTCCTCGGTCAGGTTGAGCACCTTAGAGGCCGTCTTGGGGTCGAGGGCCGCGGTGTGCTCGTCGAGCAGCAGCAGGCGTGGCTTGGTGAGCGTGGCCATGAGCAGGGTGAGTGCCTGGCGCTGGCCACCCGACAGCAGACCGACCTTGGCGTTGAGGCGCGTGTCCAGACCGAGGTCTAGGCGCTTGAGCAGCTCAACGTACTCGTCCTTCTCGGCCTTGGTGACGCCCCACGAAAGACCGCGACGCTGGCCGCGGCGCTTGGCGAGGGCCAGGTTCTCGGCAATCTGCATGTCGGCTGCGGTGCCGCGCATGGGGTCCTGGAACACGCGACCCAGGTACTTGGCGCGCTGCGACTCGCTCAGACGCGAGATGTCGGTGCCGTCGAGCTCGATGACACCCGAATCGAGCGGATACACGCCGGCGATCATATTGAGCAGCGTGGACTTGCCGGCGCCGTTGCCGCCGATCACGGTTACAAAGTCGCCATCATTGAGGGTAAGGTCGACGCCGGTGAGCGCGCGCTTCTCGGTGACGGTGCCCTTGTTAAAGGTCTTCTTGACGTGTGAGAGCTTAAGCATCTGCCTCATCCCCCTTCGTGTAGGAGCTGCGGAGCTTATAGCGCTCCCAAACCACGGGCACGCACAGGGCCACGGCGACGATCACAGCGGAAAGCAGCTTCATGTCGTTGGCGTCCATGCCCAACTGCAGCACGATGGCGCGGATGAGGAAGTACACCACGGAGCCAAAGACGGCGGAGGCAAGACGGACGCTAAACTGCGTGAGGCCGCCGGGCAGCAGGCGGCCGAGCACCTCGCCGATAACAATGGCGGCAAGACCGATAACGATGGCACCGGTACCCATGCCAATGTCGGCGTACTTCTGGCTCTGGCAGATGAGCGCGCCCGAAAGGCCGATGAGGGCGTTGGAGAGCACGAGGGCGATCATCTTGGTGGAGTTGGTGTTGACGCCCAGAGCGCGGATCATGTACTCGTTGTTGCCGGTGGCGCGAAGCGCCGAGCCGATCTCGGTGCCAAAGAACCAATACAGGATGGCAACGATAGCCACAGCGAGCAAGATGCCCAGGATGATGGCGACGGTGGACTGCGGCAGGCCCGTCATGTTGCTGACAGACGAGAAGATAGTGCCCTTGGCAAGGATGGGCGTATTGGATTTGCCCATGATGCGCAGGTTGATGGACCACAGGCTGATCTGGGTGAGGATTCCGGCGAGGATCGCGGGAATCTCAAAGACCGTGGTCAAAATGCCCGTGACGGCGCCCGCGATGGCACCGGCACACATGCCGGCCAAAACAGCGAGCAGCGGGTCGACGTTGTTATTGACGATGAGTACGGCGCAGACGCAGCCGCCGAGGGCAAAGCTGCCGTCGCAGGTCATATCGGGGATGTCGAGCAGGCGGAACGTGATAAACACGCCAAGCACCATAATGCCCCAGAGGACGCCCTGCGAAATGGCGCCCTGCAATGCAATGAGCATGCTTCATACCTCCTAGGATAGGGTGGACACGTGAGTCACCATGATAGCGGTAACAATGTATGAAAGAGCTGCGGTCGGATGTTTTGTCTCATCCGTAACAAGCAGGGCGAACGCCGGTCTTTGGCGTTCGCCCCTGTGGCTCAGATATTGAATAACGCAACTATGGCGCGAGTGCGGGTCCTAGACGCGTTACCGCGCATGGCGCTACTCGTCCAGAGCGGAAAGGTCGATGCCCAGCGCCTCGGCCATCTCGTCGTTCTTGACGACGACCAGGTCCTTGCTCGAGAGGTGCTTGATCGGCATATCCTCGGGCTTGGCCTCGCCCTTCAGGATCTTAACGGCCATCTCGCCCGCGGCGTAGCCCAGGTCCTCATAGTTGATGGAGAGGGTGAACAGGCCGCCGGCCATGCACATGCCCTCCTCGCCGGTTACGAAGGGGAGCTTATTCTCCTTGCAGATCTGGCCGACCTGCGAAGCGCCCGCGGCGATGGTGTTATCGGTAGGGGAGTACAGCGCGTCGACCTTGCCCACGGCAGATTCGACGACGGACTGGATCTCGTTGGAGCTCGAGACGGTGAAGTCGGTGTAGTCCAGGCCCAGCTTGTCGAGCTCCTTCTTGGCGGCCTTGATCTGGACGTCGGAGTTGGACTCGGCAGTGCAGTAGAGCAGGCCGACCTTTTTAACGTCGGGCAGGACCTTCTGCATCATCTCGAGCTGCTCGGCGACCGGGGTGAGGTCGGAGGCGCCAGTGACGTTGGTGCCGGGCTTTTCGTTGTCCTGGACCAGGCCCGAGGCGGCGTAGTCGGTGATGGCGCAACCCACGATGGGGATATCGGCGGTGGCGCCGGCGGCGGCCTGCGCGGCGGGCGTAGCGATGGCGTAGATCAGGTCGACGCCATCGCCCACGAACTTGTCGGCGATGGACTTACACGTGGACTGGTCATTCTGGGCGTTCTTCTGGTCGATTTTGACCTTAAGGCCGCTCTTCTTGATGGCCTTGACGAAGCCGTCGTTGGCGGCGTCGAGTGCGGAGTGCTCGGTGAGCTGCAGAATGCCGACGGTGTAGTCGGAACCGGCGGCAGCAGAGCCGGAACCAGAGTTGCCGCCGCATCCGGCGAGCGGAGCGAGCGCGAGCAGGCCAGCAGAGACCAGAAGGCTCCTGCGGCTGATGGTGATGTCCTTCATATCGTTACCCCCAGTATAGAAATGGCTGGAAACACTGCACTCAAACAAAGTGCAAGTGGAACTATAGTAGCGCGGATGTCCATTTTTACAATAACCTGGCGGGTTTTTTAATACAGAACCGGATGGGCGGTACGGGTAGTCGAATGGACGGCGGAGGTTCTTATGCGGCGGAGGCGTCGTCCTCCTCCAGGGCGGCGAAGAGCTTCTTGCCGTCGAGGAGACGCGTGGTGACGTTTCTCATGCGCCCGATCTCTACGGTACGCAGCGTGTCATCGGCGCCTCGGGCGTCATAGACCGTTCCCAGCAAATACGAGATGCCGTCTCGTTGCTTGATGGCAAAGGGGCGGAGTGTCATCCGTGCTACTTCGGTTTCGCCACGTGTCGTGACGCTCGAAATATCAAAACTCACCGTGGTTCCGTGGTCGATGGCTTGCTCGATGAGCTCGCAGGTGTCGATGCGCTTGACGGGCGTGCGCGTGGCCTTGGTGGATTTGCCACCGGCGCTTGGAGCGGGCTCGGGCGCATCGAGGTAGCCGCGAACGTCGGCACTCGCCATGGCGACCAAGTGCTGCGCCATGCTTTTTCGAATGGCGATGGGCGTAGAGCGGTTACGCATGACCATGCCGTGGAGCCGGATGATCTCTTCGTCGGTGAGCGGACGGGTCAAGAGCCGATACCCCACGCCGCGTTTGTACTCAATTTCGTATCCGGCATGGCGAAGTGCGGAGATGGCGGTGTAGATGCTGCGCCGCGCCGCCGAGATGGGCATGCGGGCGGGGTCGTCGGGATGGGCGAGGAGCCGGATCAACTCATCGGAAAGCATGGCCTTGTCCTCGCCGGTGTTCTCGCTTAATAGCTGCAAGATGCGAACGGCGCGATAGGCTGCCATCGACGCGGCGCCCCTAGTTGTGGTGTCGTAGGTTTCAACAGCGGTTTCGGTCATGGTGCCCACGTCCTTTCCGTTTTGGGTGGCGACGGTATGGAGCCTAGGGCGCGGGGTTTTCCCAGGGGCGCAGGGCGCTCTGGGCGGTCGGTAGTCGTCGGCAAACGGCGGTTCGAGTTTTCAACAGCCCTGCCCAACTGACCAAAAACTTGCCAAAAGCTTGACGGATGCTGTTGAAAAAAGCGTCTCTCGACCGATGTCGAGAGACGCTTGTGCGATGAGCGTTGGCGTGTGGCGACGCGAGCTAACGTCCGACGATTAGAAGTCGGCGTTGCCCACGGTGCGCGGGTGCGGCAGGACGTCGCGGATGTTGCCCACGCCGGTCAGATACATGACCAAGCGCTCGAAGCCCAGACCGTAGCCGGCGTGCTTGCAGGAACCGTAGCGGCGCAGGTCAAGGTAGTACTTGTACTGCTCGGGATTCATGCCCAGGTCCTTGATGCGGGCCTCGAGCAGATCCAGGCGCTCCTCGCGCTGGGAGCCGCCGATAATCTCGCCGATACCCGGCACCAGGCAGTCGGCGGCGGCGACGGTCTTACCGTCGTCGTTCATGCGCATGTAGAAGGCCTTGATCTCTGCCGGGTAGTCGGTCACGAAGGTCGGGCGCTTAAAGTGCTCCTCGGTCAGGAAACGCTCGTGCTCGGTTTGCAGGTCGATGCCCCAGCTCACGGGGTAGTCAAACTTGTGGCCGGCGGCGACGGCCTGCTCCAGGATTTCGACGGCCTCGGTATAGGTGACGCGGGCAAAGTCGGAGTTGGCGACATGGTCCAGGCGCTCGATCAGGCCCTTGTCCACAAACTTGTTGAGCATGTTGAGCTCGTTGGGGCAGGTGGCCATAACGTCCTTAAGGACGTACTTGAGCATGGCCTCGGCGTTATCCATGTAGTCGTTCAGATCGGCAAAGGCCATCTCGGGCTCGATCATCCAAAACTCGGCGGCATGGCGCGTGGTGTTGGAGTTCTCGGCGCGGAAGGTGGGGCCAAAGGTGTACACGTCGCCAAAGGCCATGGCAAAGTTCTCGGCATTGAGCTGACCGGACACGGTGAGGCTCGCGTGCTTGCCAAAGAAGTCCTGGCTCCAGTCGACCTCGCCGGACTCGGTGAGGGGCGGATTTTTGGGGTCGAGCGTGGTCACGCGGAACATCTCGCCGGCGCCCTCGCAGTCACTCGTGGTGATGATGGGGGTGTTGACGTAGACAAAGCCCTGCTCCTGGAAGAAGCGGTGGATGGCGGCAGCCGCGACAGAGCGGATGCGGAACACGGCGCGGAACAGGTTGGTGCGCGGGCGCAGGTGCTGCTGGGTGCGCAGGAACTCGACGGTTGCGCGCTTCTTCTGCAGCGGGTAATCCGGGGCGCTGACGCCCTCGACCTCGATGGAAGTAGCAGAAAGCTCGAAAGGCTGGGGCGCATCGGGGGTCAGCTTGACGGTGCCGGTGCAGATGAGTGCGGCCGAGACGTTTTGATGGGCGATCTCGTCGTAGTTGTCGAGTGCCTCGCGGTTCATGACGACCTGCAGGTCGCGGAAGCAGCTGCCGTCGTTGAGCGTAACAAAGCCAAAGTTCTTCATGTCGCGGACGGACTTGACCCAGCCGGCGATGGTGACGGTCTGGCCGCCGAGCGACTCGGCATCGGCATAGAGCTGCGCGATTTTGGTGCGGTTCACGTATCCTCCCATAACGGTTGAATGATAGTTATCCATACATTTCGATATTCTAGCAGCTCGGTTCATTTGGGCTATACAGATAAGGCATTGGCGGGATGGTTTTCAAACGAAAAGCGCCCGCGGCCAAATGGTCGCGGGCGCTTGGCGTGGTGCCTTTTGGCTGTGTGGCGCGGGACTTGGCTACTTGGTCTTGGCCACCAGCAGCGGGTCGCCAAGCTTGACGAGCGGGTTGCCGCCGATAAGCGTTCCAGACTCGCCGACATGGTCGATGCTCTTAAGACGATCGAGCTCGGAGACGATGACGGTCACGATGTCATCGTGGCCGGCGGCCTTGATGGCCTCGCGGTCGAAGCTGATGAGCGGCTGGCCTGCCTTGACCACATCGCCCATCTCGACAAAGCGGGCAAAACCCTTGCCGTTCATTTCCACGGTGCCCAGGCCGACATGGATGAACACGCGAAGACCGTCCTCGGTGATCATGCCAATGGAGTGGTTGGTGACAGTGGTGGCGCCGATGCGGCCGTTGGCGGGCGCATAGATGGTGCCGGTAATGGGCTCGATGCCATAGCCCTGGCCAAGCATGCCCGAGGCGATCGTCTCGTCGGGGACCTCGTTCAGGTTGACGAGCACGCCGTTGACGGGGGCATAGATGACGCCTTCGCGGGTGGCGAAGCTTGCTGCGGGCGGAACGGACGCCTCGCCCGTCGAGGTGAAGGTGGACTTAAGCGAATCGAGCAGACCCATAGTTGCCTCCAACTTAAATAGGCGCATATCGCGCGTTTGGTTTGCCGGAAACGTTTCATATGTGTTTCGCGGCTTGGTCAACGTCCCCTATTCTACGCTGCTCAGCGATACCTCTGAGCTGGGATTATGTGATATATCAGTTGAAGGGAAACTAATTGCTGGAGTGTTTCTGCTCCACGGGTTCAAGTGGGGTACGCTTGAAGGCGAAAAACAAGGGCGCGTAATTTGCGCGAAGGGAGCACATATGATTGTCGAGAACCACGCGCTGTGGGGCGAGGAGCCGACCGAGGAATATCCAGCGACGTTTACGTATCTGGGCGCCGAGCCGCTGCCCGACAAGCCCAATGGCCGCCGCCCCGCGGTGATCATCTGCGGCGGAGGCGGGTTTACACATATCGCTCCGCACGAGCAGGACCCGGTGGCGTTTGCATTTTTGGACCGCGGCTACCAGGCCTTTGTGCTCAACTATGTGACGAGTGGCACGGGCGATGTGAGCTTTCCGCACCCGCAGGCAGACCTTGCCAAGATGGTCGCCACGGTGCGCGCCAACGCCGACGAGTGGCATGTCGATCCCAAGCGCGTGTGCGTCGTGGGCTTCTCGGCAGGTGGCATGATCAGCGCTTCGCTGGCAACGCAATGGAAGACTGGTCCCTTCGCGGGCCTGGCAGGGGCGCGTCCGGACGATATTCGTCCCGATGCCGTGGTGCTGGGCTATCCGCTGCTCGACCTTGCCTATGTGCGCGACATACAGACGCGCGATCCGCGCATTGACTTGCGCGTGCCCAAGACGGGCGGCAAGACGGGGCGCGACCTGCTCAACGACTACCTATCGATGGTGACGGGTGGCGAGGCAACTGACGAGCACCTGGCCGATATCTGCCCCACCACACATGTTTCGCGCCAGATGCCGCCGACCTTTGTGTGGGGCGTGTCCGATGACAAGACGGCGCCGATCGCGCAGGTCTATCCGTTTGCCCAACGCATGGCGGAGGAGGGCGTCGCTTGCGAGATGCACGTCTTTGACCAGGGCGGTCACGGCCTTTCGCTCGGCAACGCCAACACCGCGGTCGACAACGAGGACAAGCAGGTGGCAGTCCGTCCCTGGATCCGCCTAGCCTTCCGCTTCCTGGAGCGCCACGGGTTTTAGTTGCGGCGTTTTACCACACGCCGCAACCACTATGACGCTGCGAGCCCGCCAGGGCGGCAATCTGCCTTTCAACTTCGGCGGCATGACCAGAAGGTCAATGCCGCCTCGTTTCAAGGCACCTTGCTCGCTCTGACGGGCTTTCGCTGTCGTTGCCAAAAGAATGATCCCTTGGGGACGGAGGAAAACGGATCAGTTTGGGCGGTGCTGGCGCCAAGGTTTAAGACCGACGTTGTCCCTTGTTGCTTCCCTACCAGACGGTGAACTGGGCGTTTTCTGTGTTCCAATGGACATCGCGAACGTAGTCGCGCACGCCCGTCGCATCTCGTGCTTCGAACAACTCAAGAATATGGGCATGTTCGTTGTTGGCTTTATTGAGCAGTTTGCACGCCGTCTCCTGGTCGACAGTCTCGTAATCGCGCTTGATAAAGCAGCGCTCGAGCTGCGAGATCATATCGCGCAGACGGTCGTTGCCGCAGCGGTTGAAGTACGTCAGATGAAAGTCTCGCTGAATGTCGTCGTACTTTCGGATGAGACCGCCTTGGATCGCGAGGTCCATAGAGCCGACGAGAAATTTCAGCTGCGTAATGTCATCGTCGGTTAGGTTCGGACAGGAGAGATATGCGGCCTGCCCGTCGAGCGGTCCCATAATCTCAAAGACTTCAACGGCGTTTTGCTGATCGAACCCACGGACGCGGAATCCGCGGCGGGGGAAATTGTCCAGGTAGCCATCGCTTGCCAGCTGGATGAGCGCTTCGCGGACCGGCGTGCGCGACACGCCCATGGCATCGCAGATCGTCTGCTCGCTCAGCCGGTCGCCGGCGGACAACTCGCCGGCGTCAATACGGCTCGAAATATAGTCGTATACGTGGTCCTTCAGGGGCCTTCTGAGCGTTTCCATGAGCTTATGTTCCTTAACTGTATATTTCTAAAATTAAATACGTTTCGCTTGAATAGCTCAATTGAATTATAGAACGACCAGCTAAATCGTGCTACTTTGCGCCGATACGTAAGAATACGCTTACCGATGAATATCTACCGTTCAGTATTGTATACAATATACAAAACAGGAAAACCGCACTAAGATAAAGCCATCGAAAGGAAGGCGGGCGCGAAGAAGTCCCGCTCTCTGCTAAGAGATCCAAGGAGGATCATCATGACCAAGTTCAGCCACGTCATCATCCGCCGCCCCGGCAAGTCCCTGAGCAATGGCATCACGAGTGCCCCCGAGCTTGGCCAGCCCATCTACGAGCGCGCCATCGAGGAGCACTACGATTACGAGCATGCGCTCGAGCAGTGCGGCGTGGATGTCTCGGTGCTGCCGGCACTCGAGCAGTATCCTGACAGCTGCTTCGTCGAAGATCCGGCCGTTATCACTCGCTGCGGCGCCATCATTACCAACCCCGGCGCCGATAGCCGCAACGGCGAGAAGGACGAGATCGAGCCGGCCGTCCGTCGCTTCTTTGACGACGAGCATGTCAAGCACATCGTTTCTCCGGGCACGCTCGACGGCGGCGACGTCATGATGGTCGGCGACCATTTCTACGTCGGTCGCTCCGCTCGCACCAACGAAGAGGGCATCCGCCAGTTCTGCGAGATTCTCGAGGGCTGGGGCCTCGAGGGTTCCGAGGTTCCGCTGGAGGAGGTCCTGCACCTCAAGACGGGCGTCAACTACATCGAGGACAACAACATGCTCGTCTCCGGTGAGTTTATCGATAAACCCGACTTTGCCCAGTACAACAAGATCGTCGTGCCCGAGGACGAGGCTTACGGCGCCAACTGCATCTGGGTCAACGGTACGGTCATCGTCGCCGAGGGCTATCCGACCGTGCTCAAGGCCGTGCAGGATCTGGGCTACAAGACGCTCGTCGTCGATACCTCCGAGTATCGCAAGGTCGACGGCGGCCTTTCTTGCCTGTCGCTGCGCTTCTAACGCGATAGCTGTAACAGTCTGATGATCGCTTGACCGATGGCCCGGCACCCGATTCGGGACGTCCGGGCCATCTTTCGTTCGATCACATGATGAAGGGGGTGCACATACAATGGCCTCTAAAGCTCAAAACGACGAGATTATCGACCCTAATGGCCTCGATCTCTTTCGTCTGACCATGAGGGTCATTACCGCCAGTATTTGTGGCGGCATCTTCTCGCTTGCCGGCGATATGGCAGCGGGCGGGGCAAATACCGGTGCAGTTATCGTCTCGTGGGGAATTTGCTTTATTGGCGTCTTTGCGCTGATGATGGTGTTCAACGGTTTGTCTCAGGCCCGTCCCGACCTGACCGGCGGCATCTATGCATACGCTGCGGCCGGTTTTGGCGATTACATTGGATTCAACTCCGCCTGGGGCTACTGGATCAGCGCATGTCTTTCCAACGTGAGCTTTGCGCTCTTGCTGTTTAGCGCGCTGGGCTATTTCTTCCCTGCGTTTGGCGCGGGCAACAACTTGCTTTCCATCGTCTGCGCCAGTGTGTTTTTGTGGTTCCTTACCGCCCTTGTGCTTCGTGGCGTTAAGGAGGCTGCGGGCATTAACACGATCGTTACGTTGGCGAAGCTGGTGCCGCTGGGACTCTTTGTGCTGAGCATCGTGCTCCTGGGCAAGTTCAACGTCGATATCTTTATGGACAACTTCTGGGGAGAGCCGGCTGGTCCTGGCTTTGGCGAGCAGGTTGTCTCGACCATGATCGCCCTTGTCTGGGTCTTCACGGGCATCGAGGGCGCTGTCGTTATCTCGGGCCGTGCAAAGTACGTGCGTGACGTCGGCCGCTCGACGGCACTTGGATTCGCGGCTGTGTTCACGCTGTATCTGATCATCTCGATGCTGTCACTCGGCATTATGCCGCGCGAGGAGATGGCACAGCTCGCAACGCCCTCCATGGCGGGAATTCTCGAGTGCGCAATCGGTCCTGTTGGCGCTGCCATCGTAAACCTTGGCGTTATTCTCTCGCTGGTCGGCGCGATGCTGGGCTACGTCATCATTGCATCCGAGACGCCGTTCGAGGCAGCGCGCCAGGGGTCCTTCCCTCTGGCGTTTGCCAAGACGAACAAACACGATGCCCCGGTGGTAACGGTTCTCGTGAGCTCCGGCATCACGCAACTCTTCTTGATCGTGTCGTATGTGGCGGCGAGCACCTACCAGTTCTTCTACAGCTGCGCAGTCAATACGATCCTAGTTCCGTACGTGTGCTCGGCAGCCTATTACATGGTGATCGGCTGGAAGAACGAGCATCTGGACGGGCCGCATGCGCCAAGCGTCGGCAAGGCGCGCTTCTTCGGTACGCTCGGCTTCATCTACACATTGTTCCTGGTGTGGTCGACGGGTCTTCAGGGCGTTATGATCACGACGATCCTTTTTGCTCCGGCCATTCCCGTCTATATGCTGGGCGAGCGAGGTCGCGGTAAGCCGGTGCTTCCGCACCTGCACGACAAGCTGATCGCAGCGGTGGTCATTGTCGTGGCAATCATTTCGCTGTATCTGCACTTTGCCGGCATTGCGCCGATTGTCTAAGGCTATGGCGAGTTTCATTGCTAGGTAAGCCGGCGGGCATCGCGTATCGGTGCTACTTGGCATTCCATAGCTGATGTGGGTCTCTATAACGTGCCTATGTGAGCGCCCACCAAGCCCGCGCAGGTGACATTTGTTGCCAGCGCGGGCCTTTGCTGTTGCGGCGAAATGCTGCCGGCAGCTGGGGACGTTCCTGTTGTGCCGGCGCCTTGGGACACTCCTTGGTTGTTTTGCATGCGACGAAGGGAATGGATCATTTTGTCGAGGGGGCGGGCGGCTTTCGGTCCTCGGGGAAACCACGGCCCGGAATCCCCCTTGCACCAATCTGTCGATTGAACATCGGTGTGTGTTCGCGCTATCATGCGTGGTTAAATGGTTAGCCATGGCAAACGGTTAGCCAAGTTAAACAAAATGCAACGCCCTGTGGGCGCCGGGGGAGGAACGCGGACGTGAGACTCGATACACTCGAGATTGGAAAGGATGCCGTTGTCGCATCGGTGGCATCGGACGATCAGGCACTCCGACAGCATATTTTGGACATGGGCCTAACGCCGGGCACCGAAGTCACCATGATGAAGTACGCCCCTATGGGCGACCCGCTCGAGATTCGCCTGCGTGGCTATGAGTTGACGCTGCGCAAGGACGATGCCGCTCGCATCGAGCTCGTGGGCATTCACGACACCGATACGGGTCCGCGCGCTAACGCCGCAATCGGCACGACGGAGCATCCGGCCCTGGGCGAGGGGACGTATTCGCCCCGCGCGGCAAAGACGGCCGTGCCCGAGGGCGCACCGCTGCATTTTGCCCTCGCCGGCAACCAAAACTGCGGCAAGACCACGCTGTTCAACCAGCTGACGGGCTCCAACCAGCATGTCGGTAACTTTCCTGGCGTGACGGTCGACCGCAAAGATGGCGCCATCCGCAACCACCCCGAGGCAAGCGTTACCGATCTGCCCGGCATTTACTCTCTGTCGCCGTACACGGGCGAGGAGATCGTAAGCCGCCAGTTTATCCTGGATGAGCACCCCGACGCCATCATCGATATCATCGACGCCACCAACATCGAGCGTAACCTTTACCTGACGCTGCAGCTTATGGAGCTCGATCGACCCATGGTCATCGCGCTCAACATGATGGACGAGGTGACGGCCAACGGCGGCGCCGTGGACGTCAACCTGCTCGAGAGCCTGCTGGGCGTGCCTGTTGTTCCCATTAGTGCTGCCCGCAACGAGGGTATTGGCGAGTTGGTGGATCATGCCTTGCACGCGGCGCGGTTCCGCGAGCGTCCCGGTCGCCTGGACTTCTGCGCGCCCGATGGTCCGGACGGCGGCGCGCTGCATCGCTGCATTCACGGCATCGCCAACCTTATCGAGGACCATGCCGCGACGGCGCACATTCCCGTGCGTTTTGCGGCGACCAAGCTGGTTGAGGGCGACGAGCTGGTGACCGAGTCGCTTCACCTGGACCGCAACGAGCTCGACGCCATCGAGCACATCATTAGCCAAATGGAGGGCGAGGCCGGCACCGACCGTCTATCTGCGCTGGCTGACATGCGCTTCGGCTTTATCGGCGACGTGTGCGGGCGTTGCGTCGTCAAGCCGCACGAGAGCCGCGAGCACGTGCGCTCCGTCAAGATTGACCGCATCCTGACGGGTCGCTACACGGCTATCCCGGCGTTCCTGGTGATCATGGGTCTCGTCTTTTGGCTGACGTTTGGCGTGATCGGCGCGGCGTTGCAGGGACTTATGGAGGACGGCATCGCTGCCATCATTGCCTCGGCCGATGCGGGTCTCAAGGCGTTCGGCACCAACGACGTAGTGCGCTCGCTGGCTGTCGACGGCGTGCTTACGGGCGTGGGCAGCGTGCTGACCTTCCTGCCGATTATCATCGTGCTCTTTTTGTTCCTCTCCATTCTGGAGGACTCGGGCTACATGGCGCGTGTTGCCTTTGTCATGGATAAGGTGCTGCGCCGCTTTGGCCTTTCGGGCCGCAGCTTTGTGCCCATGCTCGTCGGGTTTGGCTGCACCGTGCCGGCTATCATGTCGACCCGTACGCTCCCATCCGAGCACGACCGCAAGATGACCGTCATGCTCACGCCGTTCATGAGCTGCTCGGCCAAGCTGCCGGTTTACGGCTTGCTGTGCGGAGCATTCTTCCCGCAGGCGACGGTCCCCGCCATGGTCTCGCTCTATCTGATTGGCATTGCGGTCGGTTGCATCGCGGCTCTGGTGCTCAACCGCACGGCATTTAAGGGCGACCCGGTGCCGTTTATCATGGAGCTCCCCAATTACCGCCTGCCGAGCGTCAAGACGACGGTGATGCTGGCATGGGATAAGGCCAAGGACTTTATTACCAAGGCCTTTACCATTATCTTTGCCGCTACCGTGGTTATCTGGTTCCTTCAGACGTTCGACATTCGCTTTAATGTGGTCGCCGATCAGTCGCAGAGTCTACTTGCCGGTTTGGGTAGCATTATCGCGCCGGCGCTGGCGCCGCTTGGCTTTGGCGACTGGCGTGCATCCACGGCGCTCGTCACCGGACTTATCGCCAAGGAGAGCGTCATCTCGACCCTCACGGTGCTTTTGGGTGCAACGTCGCCCGCGGCACTGTCGACCATGTTTTCGCCGTTCACCGCCTACGTGTTCTTGGTCTTTACGCTGCTGTACCCGCCTTGCGTGGCGGCAATCGGCGCCGTCAAGAGTGAGCTGGGCGCGCGCTATGCCGTTGCCGTGTTCGCGTTTCAGGTGACGGTCGCCTGGATCGTGGCGTTTGTCGTGCATTCGGCAGGTATATTGCTGGGGTTGGCTTAGTTATTTATTGACGGCGCAACCTCTGTGTATCGAATTGTTTTCGGCCCCGCATCTGTTGCTGACGGATGCGGGCCGTTGCTATATAATCGCCTCCGCTCAAAACGATTGGAGACGTTATATATGACTCAGGCAAGGCAAGACGGCATCACGCTCAGGCAGTGGCTCCCGCTCATCGGGCTCACCTGCTGCGCGTTCGTGTTCAACACGTCGGAGTTCATGCCCATCGGCCTGCTGACCGACATCGCTGCATCGTTTTCGCTCACCGAGGCCCAAGCTGGCATCATGATCTCGGTCTATGCCTGGGGCGTCATGCTGCTGTCGTTGCCGCTCATGGTGTTTGCCTCGCGCTTCGAGTTCAAGCGGATGCTGCTGGGCGTGCTGGCCGTGTTCTCGCTCGGTCAGTTCCTGTCCGCTGTGGCGCCGACCTATCCCATCCTGGTCTGCGCGCGCCTGGTGGTCGCTTGCGCACATGCCGTGTTCTGGTCAGTCGCCTCGATTATGGCCTCGCGCCTGGTCGACACTCGCCACGGCGCGCTCGCCATCAGCATGATCGCCACGGGCTCGTCCATCGCGCAGATCTTTGGCCTGCCTCTCGGTCGCGCCATTGGCTTGGCCGTGGGCTGGCGCATGACGTTTGCCGTGGTCGGGGGCCTCTCAGCCATCGCGGTCGTCTACCAGGCAGCGGTGTTCCCGGCCATGCCGGCGGGTGAGCGCTTTACCGTCAAACAGCTGCCCGAGCTGCTCAAGAACCCTCTCCTCATCGCGCTCTACGCAGTCACGGTCTTCATGGCGACCGGCTATTACGCAAGCTACAGCTATATCGAGCCATTCCTGGCGCAGGTCGCGCACGTCGATGCGGGCGCCATCACCATGACGCTGACGGCGTTTGGCTGTTCCGGCTTGGTGGGCAGCTGGCTGTTCAGCCGCCTGTTCGACGGGCACCGTTTTCCGTTCCTTGCTATCACGCTTTCCGGCGTGCCGGTGGCTCTGCTGCTCATGGGGCCGGCCGCATCGTCGCTCGTGACAGTGCTTGCCGTCTGCGCACTGTGGGGTTGCTGCGCCACGGCCTTTAACGTGGCGTTTCAGGCCGAGCTCATCAAGCACACGCCGGCAGATTCGTCGGCCGTCGCCATGTCGATCTTCTCGGGCCTGTTTAACCTCGGTATTGGCACGGGCACCGCAATCGGCGGCGCCGTGGTTTCGGGTCCCGGTATCGCTTGGATCGGCTTCGCGGGCGGGGCGATTGCCGTCGTGGGCGTCATCCTCGCCATCACGGTGATGTTCCCAGCCATACGCCGCGCAAAGCCCGTCGCCTAGCCACATCCTCCTCATCAGTTGCGGTGAAATACGGACTGCTGGGCCCAATAAACCCGGCAAACAGTCCCTATTCCACCGCAACTTATTTTGGGGGAGGGGATGCACGGCAGGCATACAATGGATGGCGTTGTGTTGAGCTTACCGGGAGGCTGTTATGTGGGCATACGAGACGACGTTCTATCAGATCTATCCGCTGGGCTTTTGCGGGGCTCCGCGCGAAAACGCTGCACCCGTTGCCGAGGATGAGCTCGCCCAGGCTGCCAACGCCGCGCCCAACCCCGATGCGCCCATCATGAAAATCGCCCAATGGGCCGACTACCTGCAAGAGCTCGGTATTGGCGCTGTGCTCATCAACCCGCCGCTCGAGTCTGATAGCCACGGCTATGATACGCGCAGCCTGCGCCATATCGACCGCCGCCTGGGTGGGGATGCCGATTTTGCCGCCGTATGCGAGACGCTGCACGCCCATGGCATCCGCGTGGTGCTCGATGCCGTCTTCAACCACGTCGGTCGCGGCTTTTGGGCCTTCCGCGATGTGCAGGAGCGCAAGTGGGACTCGCCCTACAAGGACTGGTTCCACATCAGTTTTGACGGCGACTCCTGCTATGGCGACGGCTTTTGGTACGAGGGCTGGGAGGGTCATTTTGAGCTTGTGAAGCTCAACCTGCAAAATCCCGCTGTGGTCGATTACCTGCTTGAGTCCGTGCGCCGCTGGGCCGAAGTCTTTGGCGTCGACGGTCTGCGCCTGGACGTCGCCTATATGCTCGATCGCGATTTTATGCGCCGCCTGCATACTTTTACCCGTGAGCTCAAGTCCGACTTTGTGCTGATTGGTGAGACGCTCCACGGCGACTACAACCAGATCGTCAACGACGAGATGCTCGACTCCTGCACCAACTACGAGTGTTACAAGGGCCTTTACTCCAGCTTTAATTCGGTCAACATGTTCGAGATTGCCCATTCGTTGCATCGCCAGTTTGGCGGCGATCCGTGGTGCATCTACCGCGGCAAACACCTGCTGTCGTTTGTCGACAACCACGATGTGCCGCGCCTGGCGAGCATCCTTACTGACAAGTCTTGCCTACGCCCCGCCTATGGCATGCTGTTTGGCATGCCAGGCATTCCGTGCGTCTATTACGGTAGCGAGTGGGGAATTGCTGGCGAAAAGGGCGGCCCCGATGGCGACTGGGCGCTGCGACCTGCGCTCGATGAGCCTGCGCCCAACGAGCTGACGGCCTTCATCAAGCAGCTCACGCACCTGCGCTCGGCCGACGACGCGGCGGCCCGTGCTCTCAACTACGGTGCCTATCGCAACGTGGTGATCCAGAACAAGCAGCTGCTGTTCGAGCGCGCCTGCGACGACGCGACGGTGCTTGTGGCGGTCAATGCCGTGAACGAGCCCTATACCTTTGGAGCCGGCGAACTCAACGGCTCCTTCGTCGACCTACTTGCCGACGATGCTCCCACGGTCGAGCCGACGGGTACCCTTGAGCTTGCACCCTACGAGGTGCGCTATCTGCTGAGGGCCTAGCTCGTGGCCGCGCCGGACGAGGGCTATCAACATATTGAGCATGGGTTTGAACCCGTGTTTGACGAGCACTCGCGCGTTTTGGTGCTCGGGTCGTTTCCCTCGGTGCTTTCGCGTGCCAATGCCTTTTATTACGGTAACCCTCAGAATCGCTTTTGGCGCGTGATGGCCGCATGCCTCGGTGTGCCCGTGCCGCCCAACGAGGGCGACCCTTTGGCAAGCGGTGAGCCTGCGACGCTCGACGCCTCGATTGTCGCCAAGCGCTCCATGCTGCTGAACGGCGGCGTGGCCCTGTGGGACGTGATCGAGAGCTGTGACATTAAGGGCTCGAGTGACGCGAGCATTCGCAACGTTGTGCCGGCACATATCGAGCGCATTGCGGGCAATGCGCCTATTGAGCAGGTGGTATGCAACGGAGGTACAGCTGGCCGGCTCTACAAGCGCTATCTACAAGAACGCACCGGGCTGCCCGCCATCGTCCTGCCCTCGACGAGTCCCGCCAATGCCGCCTGGCGTCTGGAGCGTCTTGTTGAGCGTTGGCACGAAGCCGTTGACTGGGCCGCTCTCTAATTTAGATATCTGATTGGGCGCGGGCGCCGAGGCGTTTCAGAACGCCTCGCCAGATTGGCGCGGGCACGGCTGGCTCGGCGCAAACCATGCCGTCGACGTTGACGTTGACGGCATTGCCGCCGCCAAGTCGCTGCGCATGCTCGACGGAGCAGCCCATGCGCACAGCGCCCACAAGCTTATCCATCGCTTCGGAAAATGGCCGGCGCAAGAGGCCCATACGCGGGGAGTGGCGAAGCGCCGCAATACCGCTGCCGGCACAGACGACAACGCCGCCACACCACAATTGGTCATGGCGCTCACATGCCTTGTGCAGACGAACGGCGGTCCCGCGCGCCTGCTTAGCGCCCTCTTGTGCGGCTCGAATCGCGGCATAGACGCGCGTTCCCGTACCGCCAAAGCGTTCAAGCGCCTGCTCGATAGCTGTCAACGTCTCATCGTCAGCCATATCTTCAATGGCCAGCACGATGCCATCGACTGCACCGGCATCATCCGCCTCCAAATCGACCGGGCGGGGGAGCGCGGTGCCGGAAAGCCGGGCATAGGCCGCGATGGCATCCTGCAGGTCCCAGAGCAAAAACTCAAGATCGGCGCTATTGGGAATGCTGATATACGCAATGGTCTGCAACGTTTTTGGTACATCGCCGCGCGCGATCGTCTCCATGCCGCCTCCTTTCCGGTTGGTTTCCGTTTAGGTTACACCGTCTGACGGCGCCCCGCCGCGCTATCCTAGTGCAACCCTTACGAAAGGAATGCCATGCGTCTGCCCATGAATACCTCGCTTGCCACGCTTAAGCCCTCCGGCATCCGTCGGATTAACGTGCTCGCTGCCCAGCACCCAGGGTGCATCGCGCTTGCGCTTGGCGAGCCCGATTTTCCCACGCCCGATGTGATTAGCGCCGAGGTGACCGCCGCGCTGGGCCGCGGCGACACGCACTATCCGCCCAACAACGGTCGCCTCGCCCTGCGCGAGGCGCTGTCTGCCTACATGGGGAACGCGGGCCTGGCGTTTTCGGCCGACGAGGTCATCCTGACCGACGGCGCGACCGAGGCCCTGTCGGCAGCATTCATGGCTATGCTCAACCCCGGCGACGAGGTCATCATCCCCACGCCGGCCTTTGGCCTATACGAGAACATCGTCGTGGCCAACCACGCCAAAGCGGTCTTTTTGGATACGGAGCCTGCGCAATTCCAGATTGACGAGGGCGCACTTCGTGCCTGCGTAACGCCGGCGACCAAGGCCATCGTCATCTGCACGCCCAACAATCCTACGGGCTGCATCCTCAACGCGGCATCGCTCGACGCCGTGGCGCGCGTAGCGGAGCAGGCGGGCATCTACGTGGTCTGCGACGACGTATATAACCGCCTGGTCTACGTGGACGGCTACGAGCGATTTGCCCAGCGCCACCCGGAGCTGCGCGAGCAGACGGTCGTTATCGAGAGCTTCTCCAAGCCCTGGGCCATGACCGGCTGGCGCTTGGGCTGGCTCGCAGCCGCAGCCCCCGTCATCGCCGAGATCGCAAAGGCCCACCAATACTTAGTATCGAGTGCCGTCTCCTTTGAGATGGACGCCGCAGCGCGAGCCCTGACCGTCGACCCAACCCCCATGCTCAAAGTCTACCGAGCCCGTCGCGAACGCGTGCTCGCAGCCTTAGACGCCATGGGCCTCGACGTAGTGGAACCGGCAGGAGCCTTCTACGCCTTCCCCAGCATCAAACAGTACGGCCTAACCAGCGAAGACTTCTGCATCAAAGCCATCAAAGAGGCAAACGTAGCCCTAGTCCCCGGAGACTGCTTCGGAACCGAAGGCCACGTCCGTCTCAGCTATTGCGTTTCCGACCAAGATCTGGACGAAGGCCTAAATCGCCTGTCCACCTTCATTTCAACCTTGTAGCCATCGGGGACGCAACACATCAGCCCACCGACATAAGGGTTATGCGTGGGGCGCGCCGGTCAACGGAAAACCGGGCTGCCCCAAAGTCACCGCAGGCCGCGCCGCCGAAGGCCGGGCGCAAGGTTTTCGTAGATTCCGCACGAGCCGGAAAGCACTTAATGTGCTTTCCGAGCGAGCCCAGGACCTGACTGAGCGAAAACCTTGCGCCCGGCCTTCGGCGGCGCGGCCGGATGGTGGAATTGTGTGCAGCCCGGTTTTCCGTTGACCGGCGCCGGGGTCCCCGCCATAATACTTTCGGTTCACGCACGAATCCGCTGCCAGAGACAGCCGGTGCAAACGGGCATCGCCCGCGAGCTTAATGGGATATCCCGCCAGCCGAGGTGGTCGAGTAGATATGTCTTCTCGCCCCCGTCGCTCATGCAGCGCGGGGGCTTTCTTTTTGGACATGCCCCCGTCACGTCCTTGTGGCGGACCGTGCCCGGAAAGAATTCGAGGAGGTGTAATTCATGCCCCAGCAGTACAAAATCGACAAGGTTGCAGAGATCGAGTCCCGTATCGCCGAGAACGCCGGTCTGTTCGTCGTCAACTACAACGGTCTGACGGTTAAGCAGGCTCAGGAGCTGCGTCATCAGCTTCGCGAGTGCGGCGCCGAGATGAAGGTCTACAAGAACAACCTGGTCAAGATCGCTCTCAAGAACCAGGAGCAGCCCGAGCTCGACGAGATCCTCGCCGGCCCCGTCGCTTATGTGTTCTACGAGACCGAGCCGGTCGAGGCCGCTAAGACCCTTAAAGACTTCTCCGCTAAGTCCAAGGGCGTCCTTGAGATCAAGGGCGGTATCTCCGACGGCAAGGTCGTTTCCGCTGATGATGTTAAGGCTATCGCCGAGCTGCCCACCAAGGACCAGCTTCTCGGCCAGATCGCCGGTCTCATCTCCGGTTTCGCTCGCGACATCGCTGTCTGCGTCAACGGCGTTTCCTCTGGTCTCGCTCGTTCGATCCAGCAGGTCTCCGAGCAGAAGGCAGCCTAGTCGCTGTTTTCACCCGCGGCGGCAACGCCGCACCCCTGACGCATTCGCGTCGTGTTTTAACTGATCTCCGTGCACAGACACGGAAACCGAAAGGACTTAGAAATGGCTAAGCTTACCACCGATGAGATCATCGATGCTCTTAAGGAAATGACCCTTCTCGAGGCTTCCGAGCTCGTTAAGGCTATCGAGGACACCTTCGGCGTTTCCGCCGCTGCTCCTGCCGCCGTTGTCGCCGCTCCCGCTGCTGGCGCTGCTGAGGCCGAGGAGAAGACCGAGTTTGACGTCGTGCTCGAGGGCTTCGGCGACAACAAGATCCAGGTCATCAAGGCCGTCCGTGAGCTCACCAACCTTGGCCTGAAGGAGGCCAAGGAGGTCGTCGAGGGCGCTCCCAAGGCTGTTCTCGAGGGTGCCAAGAAGGAGGACGCCGAGGCTGCCAAGGAGAAGCTCGAGGCTGCTGGCGCTGCTGTCACCCTCAAGTAATCAGGCTTTCTCGCCAGATTTCTTTGCAGACGGGGTTCGCATTGCGAACCCCGTCTTTTTCGTTTTGATCCCTCTATTTTGTTGGCTCGGCATACAAATTGCTGCCGCTTGCGGTGCTTTGGCGTTGCTACCGTTGGGCGATAAAATTGCACCATTCGAGCAATAATTTGCGTTGACCTGCTGAAGAATGGCGCTTGCCTTACGGCGACGTATGTCTCCGGCGGTAAGATACTTCAGTATCGCAATTTGGTCTGCGGCCGCCGTGCCGCACGCACAGGGCGCATCCTGCGCCTGCGAAAGGATCCTTGAATAACATGAAGGCAATCATCCCCGCCGCCGGTCTTGGCACGCGTTTTCTGCCTGGCACCAAGTGCACGCCTAAAGAGATGCTGCCGGTGCTCGACAAACCGGTCATCCAGTACGTCGTTGAGGAGGCGCTCGACCCCGATGAGGTCGACGATGCTATTATCGTCACCTCTCCTGGCAAGCCTGAGTTGCTGAGCTACTTCCAGCCCGATCGCTCGCTCGAGAACCTGCTTCGCGAGCGTGGCAAGGACGCCTACGCCGACGCCGTCGCCCATGCTGGTGGTATGCCGGTCGACTTCCGTTATCAGTACGAGCCCAAGGGCCTTGGCCACGCCATTCGCTCTGCCGCCGACGCTGTGGCAGGGGAGAACTTCCTGGTTCTTCTGGGCGATTACGTTGTGCCCAACCGTGACATCTGCGACAAGATGCTTGCCGTCTCCAAGGAACACGGTGGCGCTTCTGTTATCGCCGTTGCCGCGTGCGCTCCCGAGGAAGTCAGCCGCTATGGCGTTATCGCCGGCGATCGCGTGGGCGCTCTCGAGGGCTTCGAGAATGCTGCCGACGACGAGCCTGGTGCCGTTTGGCGTATCGGCGGTCTGGTTGAGAAGCCCGCTCCCGAGGCGGCTCCGTCCAACCTGTACATCGTCGGTCGCTACCTGCTGAGCCCGCTGGTCATGGACCTGCTGGCCGATCAGCAGGCCGGTAAGGGCGGCGAGATCCAGCTGACCGACGCCATGGCCCGCTCGCTCGACCGCGAGGCCATGTATGCCGTCGTCATCGACCCGCTGTCGGGCTACGATACCGGTACCCCGTCTGGCTGGATGGCTACCAACGCCCTCATGGCTGCAAGCGATCCTCGCTTTGCCGGCGCCTTCTGGGATGCCATCGACGAGCGCGGCGGTTTGATGCGTAAGTAAGCCTTCGGGCATCGACATTTACGGGTGCGGACTTCGGTTCGCGCCCGTTTTTTATAAGAGCTGCGATTGCTAACCCTCTGTTCACAGAAAATATATGAACAGGTGTTCGATGCACATCCATCTACCTGCATGTTTTCTGTCGAAAAACTTTGCTACTCTAAAAACTCAGTCACGTCAAGGCTTTTCTTGCTCAACGGTCGGTACCTGATAAACTATTAGGTTGCGATAACTGGCGAAGCTATGCCTCGCCAATCCACCGAGCATTTCCGTGAAGGAGGAAAAACCTGGTGACCTACGCATACACTGCCACTGAGCGCAAGCGCGTCAGCTTCGGGAAAATCCCGGAGGCCATGGAGCTCCCCAACCTTATCTCTGTTCAAAGGGAATCCTTTGAGCGTTTTAAGGACGAGGGCCTTCGTGAGGCGTTCAAGGAATCCAGCCCCATCCAGAGCCAGAACCATGTTCTCGAGGTTACCTTCGGCGAGCATCAGTTCGGCGATCCCGCGCACACCGTCGAGGAGTGCCGCGAGAAGGACATGACCTATCAGGCTCCGCTTCTGACCGACGTCCGTCTCACTAACAAGGAGACCGGTGAGATCAAGGAGCAGCTCGTCTTTATGGGCGACTTCCCCATGATGACCGATCAGGGCACCTTTATCATCAACGGTACCGAGCGTATCGTCGTCTCCCAGCTCGTCCGTTCCCCGGGCGTGTACTACAGCTCCGAGATGGATTCGGGCAAGCAGATCTACAAGGCTCAGATCATCCCGTCCCGCGGTGCCTGGCTCGAGTTTGAGGTCGACAAGCGCGACCAGCTCATGGTCTCCATCGACCGTAAGCGCAAGCAGAGCGCCACGATGTTCCTGCGCGCCCTTGGCATCGCCGTCACCAACGACGATATCATCGAGCTGCTTGGCAACTCCGATGTGATCAAGCGCACCCTCGAGCGCGATACCGCCCTTACCCGCGAGGATGCTCTTATCGAGATCTACCGTCGCCTGCGCCCGGGCGAGCCTCCCACCGTGGATGCTTCCCGCAGCCTGCTCGAGGGCCTGCTCTTCAACCCGCAGCGCTACGATCTGGCCCGCGTCGGTCGCTACAAGGTCAACAAGAAGCTCAACCTCACCACCGAGGAAGAGGTCACGGTGCTCACCGACGAGGATATCGTCGCTACGCTGCGCTACCTGCTGTCCCTCGCTGCTGGCGAGCAGGGCTTCAAGGTCGACGACATCGACCACTTTGGCAACCGCCGTATCCGCACCGTCGGCGAGCTCGTCGCCAACCAGTTCCGTATCGGCATGAGCCGTATGGAGCGCGTCGTCCGTGAGCGCATGAGCTCCCAGGACATCGACGAGATCACCCCGCAGTCGCTCATCAACATCCGTCCGATCGTGGCCTCTATCAAGGAGTTCTTCGGTTCCTCGCAGCTCTCGCAGTTCATGGACCAGGCAAACCCCCTGACCGGTCTGACCCACAAGCGCCGTCTGTCCGCACTCGGCCCTGGCGGTCTTGCCGGCCACAAGTCGGGCTCCAGCCGCCGCACCAACGTGCCGACGGCCGTCCGCGACGTTCACAACTCGCACTACAGCCGCATGTGCCCGATCGAGACCCCCGAAGGCCCCAACATCGGCCTGATCGGCTCGCTCGCCCTCTACGCCCGCGTCAACGAGTATGGCTTCATCGAGGCCCCGTTCCGTCGCGTCGAGAACGGCGTTGCCACCGACCAGATCGACTGGATGACCGCTGACGAGGAAGAGAAGCACGTCATCGCGCCGGCCAACACGCCGCTCGATCCCAAGACCAACGAGTTCATCACGACCGATGCCGAGGGCAAGATCGTTCGTCCACATACCGTGATCGCCCGTACCCGCGACTTCGACGGCTCCTTCGGCGCTCCCGCCGACGTGCCTGTCGAGGACGTCGACTACATGGACGTCTCGCCGCGTCAGATGCTCTCCGTCGCAGCCACGCTGATTCCGTTCCTCGAGCACGACGACGCCAAGCGTACGCTCATGGGCGCCAACATGCAGCGTCAGGCCGTGCCGCTGGTTCACCCCGCCGCTCCCTATGTCGGTACCGGCATGGAGCGTCGCGCCGCCCTGGACTCTGGCGAGGTTACCCTGGCCAAGAACGCCGGCGAAGTCATCTATGCCGACGCCTCCAAGATTATCGTCAAGCACGCCGGCGGCATGGACGAGTATCACCTGGCCAAGTACCAGCGCTCCAACCAGTCCACCTGCATCAACCACCGTCCGCTCGTGCGCGTCGGTGACACCGTTGAGCAGGGCGAGCCTCTGGCCGACGGTCCTTCGACCGATCATGGCGAGCTCGCACTGGGCCAGAACCTCACCGTGGCATACATGCCGTGGGAAGGCTTCAACTACGAGGACGGTATCGTCGTGTCCGAGCGCCTGGTGGCCGAGGACCTGCTGACGACCATCAATATCACCCGTCACGAGATCGACGCCCGCGACACCAAGCTCGGCCCCGAGGAGATCACTCGCGAGATCCCGAACCTCTCCGAGGACATGCTTGCCAACCTCGACGAGGACGGCATCATCCGCATCGGCGCCGAGGTCGGCCCTGGCGACATCCTGGTCGGCAAGGTCACGCCTAAGGGCGAGAGCGCTCTGACCGCCGAGGAGCGCCTGCTGCGCGCCATCTTCGGTGCCAAGGCTCACGATGTTCGCGACACCTCCCTTAAGATGCCTCACGGCGCTTATGGCCGCGTCATCGACGTCGTCCGCTTTAGCCGCGAGAACGGCGACGACCTGGCCCCCGGCGTCAACGAGCAGGTGCGCGTCTACGTCGCCCAGCGTCGTAAGATCCAGCAGGGCGATAAGATCGCCGGTCGCCACGGCAACAAGGGCGTTATCTGTAACGTTCTGCCGGTCGAGGACATGCCCTACATGGCTGACGGTACCCCGATCGACGTTATCCTCAACCCGCTGGGCGTTCCTTCGCGTATGAACGTCGGTCAGCTGCTCGAGTGCCACCTTGGCTGGGCTGCTGCCTGCGGTTGGGATACCGAGGATGCCGACTCCGACAAGTATGTCCCCGGTCCGTTCTTCGTCTCGACGCCCGTCTTCGACGGCGCCAAGGAGGACGAGATCGCCGAGGTCATCCGTCGCGCCAACAAGAACATGCTCAACAAGGCCACCGCTGCCTTTGGCGATCACATGCGCCCCGAGTTTGTCACCCAGCTTGACGAGCGCGGCAAGACCCGCCTGTTCGACGGCCGCACCGGCGAGGAGTTCCGCGAGCCCATTACCGTGGGTACGTCCTACATCCTCAAGCTCGGCCACATGGTCGACGACAAGATCCACGCCCGTTCGACCGGCCCTTACAGCCTGGTTACCCAGCAACCGCTGGGCGGCAAGGCTCAGTTCGGCGGCCAGCGCTTCGGCGAGATGGAAGTTTGGGCACTGTACGCATACGGTGCTGCCAACGTCCTGCAGGAGATCCTGACCGTCAAGTCCGACGATACCGTGGGCCGCGTCAAGACCTACGAGTCCATCGTCAAGGGCGAGAACGTCCCGGTTCCGGGTATCCCCGAGTCCTTCAAGGTTCTCGTCAAGGAGATCCGTTCCCTCGCACTGGACATCGAGCCCATGCACGATGCCGACGAGGACGCCTCCGCCCCTGTGACCGCCGAGGAGACCTCTGCTCTCGACGACCTGGCTGCGCTCGCCGGCGTTGACACCGACGTCGAGGCCCAGGATGCCGAGACCGCCGAGGCACCCGAGGCTGTCGCCGCCACGACCACTGATAAGGAGTAGTTGACTGTGGCAGATTTCGAAGCTACTGATTTTGACTCGGTAAAGATCTCCCTTGCCTCCGCCGACCAGATCCGTTCCTGGTCGCACGGTGAGGTCAAGAAGCCGGAGACCATCAATTACCGTACCCTCAAGCCCGAGAAGGACGGCCTGTTCTGCGAGAAGATCTTCGGTCCCGCCAAGGACTGGGAGTGCTCCTGCGGCAAGTACAAGGGCATCCGCTTTAAGGGCATCGTCTGCGAGCGCTGCGGCGTCGAGGTCACCTCGGCCAAGGTTCGTCGCGAGCGCATGGGTCACATCGAGCTCGCCGCTCCCGTGTCCCACATCTGGTACTTCAAGAGCCCCACGAGCTTCCCGATGAGCCGTATGCTCGACATCAAGTCCAAGGACCTCGAGAAGGTTCTGTACTTTGCCAGCTACATCATCACCGAGGTCGACTACGAGGCTCGCGAGGCCGACGCTGACGACCTGCGCGAGGAGCTCGCCGCCGATCTGGAAGAGATCGATGCCGAGTGCGCCCGCCAGATCGAGTCCCTCAAGGAGCAGGGCAACCCCGAGAACTTTGACGAGTTCTCCGACGAGGAGCCGCTGACCCCCGAGGAGATCGCCTCTGGCATCGTCGACATCGAGGAAGAGTGCAAGGACGAGAAGCAGCTCCGCACGGACGCCTTCAACGCCTTCATGAAGCTCACCGAGCGCGACCTCATCTCCGATGAGCCGCTGTTCCGCGAGATGACCCGTTACTACTCCATGTACTTCAAGGGTGGTATGGGTGCCGAGGCCGTCCGCGACCTGCTCGCTGCCATCGACCTCCCCTCCGAGGCCGAGAAGCTCAAGGCCATCATCGCCGACGAGGATTCCCAGAAGCAGAAGCGCGAGAAGGCCGTTAAGCGCCTCGAGGTCGTTGACGCCTTCCTGAAGGGCGGCAACAGCCCCGCGAACATGATCCTGGATGTCATCCCGGTCATTCCGCCCGATCTGCGCCCGATGGTCCAGCTCGACGGCGGCCGCTTCGCCGCGTCCGACCTCAACGACCTGTACCGTCGCGTGATCAACCGTAACAACCGACTCAAGCGCCTGCTCGACCTGGACGCCCCTGCGATCATCGTGAACAACGAGAAGCGCATGCTCCAGGAGTCCGTGGACGCCCTGTTCGACAACGGCCGTCGTGGTCGCCCGGTCTCTGGCCGTGGCGGTCGCCCGCTCAAGTCGCTCGCTGAGGCCCTCAAGGGCAAGCAGGGTCGTTTCCGTCAGAACCTGCTGGGCAAGCGTGTCGACTACTCCGGCCGTTCGGTAATCGTTACCGACCCCAAGCTGCTGCTGCACCAGTGCGGTCTGCCCAAGACCATGGCGCTGGAGCTCTTCAAGCCCTTCGTCATGAAGCGCCTGGTCGAGCTTGGCAAGGTCGAGAACATCAAGGGCGCCAAGCGCGCTATCGACCGCGGTGCCACCTTTGTGTGGGATATCCTCGAAGAGGTCATCGACGGCCGCGTCGTGCTGCTCAACCGTGCACCGACCCTGCACCGTCTGTCCATCCAGGCCTTTGAGCCGGTGCTGGTCGAGGGCAAGGCTATCCACCTGCATCCGCTGGTCTGCTCGCCCTTCAACGCCGACTTCGACGGCGACCAGATGTCTGTCCACGTGCCGCTGTCCAGCCAGGCTCAGGCCGAGGCTCGCGTGCTCATGCTCTCTGCGAACAACCTGCGCTCGCCGGCATCCGGCAAGCCGGTTAACATCCCTTCGCAGGACATGATCATTGGTGTGTACTACCTCACCCAGGTCCGCGAGGGTCTGCCGGGCGAGAACCACGTGTTCGCCAGCTTCGACGACGCGCTGCACGCCTATGACTGCCGTTCCGAGGTTGACATGCAGGCCAAGATCCAGGTTCGCGTGTCCGCTGCCGATGCCAACGTCATCAACGAGGACGGCACCCGTATCTTCCGCGTCAAGAACGGCAAGAACGAGTTCGTCGACTACGACGTCACCGGCAACAAGACCGCGCGCTTCGAGACCTCTATCGGCCGCATCATCTTCAACCGCCAGTGCCTGCCCGAAGACTATGAGTTCATGAACTACAAGATGGTCAAGGGCGACGTGGCCAAGCTGGTTGCGGACTGCTGCGATCGCTATCCCGAGGCCAAGGTCGGTCCGATTCTCGACGCCATCAAGTACTCCGGCTTCCACTACGCTACCCGCGCCGGCCTCACCATCTCGGTGTGGGACGCTCTTATTCCTGCCGAGAAGCAGGAGCTGCTCGACCGCGCCCAGGCCAACGTCGACCAGATCAACGAGTACTTCGAGGAGGGCTTCATCAACGAGACGGAGCGCCACATCGAAGTCGTTAAAGAGTGGACCGCTTGTACCGACAAGGTCGCAGCGCTCATGCTCGACTTGTTCGACGAGGAGAACCCGCTCTACATGATGGCCGACTCCGGCGCCCGTGGTTCTAAGACCCAGCTGCGTCAGCTCGGCGGCATGCGTGGCCTGATGGCAGACATGTCCGGCGAGACGATCGACCTTCCCATTAAGGCGAACTTCCGCGAGGGTCTGCTGCCGCTCGAGTACTTCATTTCGACCTACGGCGCCCGTAAGGGCCTGGTCGATACCGCATCCCACACCTCGGACTCTGGTTACCTGACCCGTCGTCTGGTCGACGTGGCCCAGGACGTCATCGTCCGCGAGGAGGACTGCGGTACGCACGAGGGCGTCACCTACAACCTCATCATCCCCGGCACCACCGACCTCAACACCGACCTCGTCGGCCGTTGCTTCATTGAGGACGTCGTGGCTCCCGATGGCACCGTGCTCTTTGAGCAGGACGGCTACATCGAGAAGGTCGCCGACATCCAGAAGATGGTCGATGCGGGCCTCAAGAAGGTCAAGCTTCGCGCGCTGCTCACCTGCCGCTCCAAGTACGGCGTGTGCCAGAAGTGCTACGGCTGGGATCTTTCCACCCGTCGTCCGGTCGCCATCGGTACCGCGGTCGGCATTATTGCCGCCCAGTCCATCGGTGAGCCCGGTACGCAGCTTACGATGCGTACCATTCACTCCGGCGGCGTCGCTGGCGTCGACGATATTACGCAGGGCCTGCCTACGGTCAGCCGTATGTTCGATATCGTCGGCAACGTCAACGAGAAGATCCTGGGTCGCGAGGCCGAGCTGGCTCCGTACTCCGGTCACCTCTCGATTAAGCCCGAGAAGTCCGAGTACGTGCTGACGCTCACCGACTCCGAGGACCACACCCGTGTTCTCGACGAGCGTCGCGTCCCCGCTTCGGTGCGCTTTATGCCCGAGATCGAGGACGGCTGCGAGGTTCGCGCCGGCGACCAGATCACCAAGGGCTTCGTAAACTTCCGCAACCTGCGCAAGCTGACCGACATCGAGTCGACGATGCACACCTTCGTCGAGAGCGTCAAGGACGTCTACACCAGCCAGGGCGTCGACCTGAACGACAAGCACATCGAGGTGCTCGCACGTCAGATGCTGCGTCGCGTTCAGATCACCAACCCCGGTGACTCCAAGTACCTGCTTGGTCAGTACGTCGACCGCTACGAGTTTGCTGACGAGGTCGAGCGCGTTGCCCGTCTGGGCGGTCAGGCTCCCGTGGCCGAGCCCGTCATCCTGGGTACGCTCAAGGTCGCGTCCAACATCGACTCCTGGCTGTCGAGCGCTTCGTTCATCCGTACCGCTGGCGTCCTTACCGAGGCTGCCATCGAGGGCAAGGTCGATCACCTGCTCGACCTTAAGTCCAACGTCATCGTCGGTAAGAAGATCCCGGCTGGTACCGGCCTCAAGCCGTACGCCAACGCTAAGCTGACGTATCGCACGGCCGACGGCTATGTTGACATCGACGGTCCGGCTTCGCCCAACGCCAAGTCGCTGCCCGAGTGGGCTCCGGTTGAGCTCAAGGACCTGGACGAGCAGCTCCCACAGCAGCTCGACTGGGCCGGCTACGACGAGTTCGGTGGTGCTGACGGTTCGTTCACCCGCAACGGCCATACCATCTCCGCCGAGAAGGCTCGCCTGTACCTGTTCGACGACCTGGGCGTGTCGCAGCGCTGGACCAACAAGTTCAGCGAGGTCGGCATCGAGACGGTCGGCGACCTGGTCGGCAAGTCCGAGGAGGATCTGCTGCGCATCGATGGTATCGGTGGCAAGGCGATCGAGGAGCTCCGTGACGGCCTGGAGGCCCACGACCTGCTCTACATCCTCGAGAACAACGACGACGTTGCCGACGAGGAAGACCTCTCGCAGCTGCTGCAGATGGTCTTTAGCCCCGATGGTCCGGACGATATCCTGCTGGGTACCTCCGCTCCGACGCATCACGCCGACGCCGACGAGGAGCTCCTGGGCGCCCCGATCGACGACAAGAAGGCTCCCGCCAACGGCGCGATCAACGAGGACATGGCTTCCCTCGACGAGCTGCTCAACCAGCTCGTGGACACCGACGACGCCGAAGAGGCCAAGGACAACGACGAGGAGTAATTTCCTAGTACGTTAACCGCCCTTATAAAGGCTCGCTTCCCAACAGGGGAGCGGGCCTTTTTTTGATGAGGAACGTTGCCCCGACGAGTATGTCGGATTCCCGGTCCGGGCGGCGCAGGGGTTAAGTTTGTCGCGAGTTCCGCACGAGCCGGAGGCCACTTAATGTGGCCTCCGTGCGAGCCAGGACTGTAGAGCAGCAAACTTAACCCCTGCGCCGCCCGGACCGGGAATCCGCTCTCACGCACAGGAGGGGATTCCTTTATGCCAATAAGGGACAGGTTTATTTTGGTAGGTTTTTCCTGCTTGACTTTGAAACATTTCGTCCGGCCAGAGCGTATCTATGGTGAGGACCTCATCAAGAATCAGTACCGTCACCGGGAGGTGATTATGGAAGAACAAACATTTAGACAGGCGGTCGAAGATCACCGAGATGTCGTGTTTCGAATCGCATTGACGTACCTGCGCGATCGCGCCGATGCCGACGATGTTGCCCAAGATGTCTTTCTTAAGTTGCTTAAAAGCGATGGGCACTTTGAAAGTTGGGAACATCTTCGCCGCTGGCTTATCCGGGTCACGATCAATGAATGTAAATCACTCTTTCGAAAGCCATGGAGGCGTGTGGAGGATATTGAGAACCTGGCAGATTCGCTTTCGGCGACGCAGGATGAGACCAAGGCGGTCCTGTCAGACGTTATGCGACTTCCGGAGTGATTCCGTGTCCCCATCGTGCTCTATTACTATCTGGGCTTTTCGACCTCAGAGATTGCCGAGTTGTTGCATGTACCAGCCGCGACCGTTCGAACGCGTTTAGCTCGCGGTCGATCGAAGCTCAAATTCATCCTAGAGGAGGGCGACCGTGAAATCCAATCAAATCAAGCAGGCCTTCGAGTCCATCCAAGCCGATAGCGATCTTGCCGACCGTGTTATTGATGCTGCGGCTGGCGAGCCGCTTCGTCGAAAGGGTCACGCGAAGCCACTGTATGTTGCCGTAATCGGATGTCTTGTCGGAGTGTTGGCGACCGGAGGGGTCGCCTACGCCGTTATCAATTCCAGCTATTTTGCCTCAGCCTGGGGAAACCACGGCAACGGGGATTCCATTACCTGGACCAACGGCGGCTCATCGGGGACTAAATACACCTACACCAGAGAGTTCGGTGATGGCATCGCGCCCCAAAGCCTGGAGGGCGCAGTCCAGGAGGTTAATCTGTCCGTCGAGGGTAACGGCTATACGCTTGATATCCATGAGATGGCAATCGACCAAAACGGCTGCGGAGCCGTGACGTTTACGTTGTCCAATCCAAATGGAGTTAACTACTACAAGCCAGCAGCAGAGATTGGCGAACTTGTTCTTTATGGTGAAGAAGAACAGGGCATCGGCACGCCCAGCATGAACTTCGGCGAGGAATGGGCTGACACACGCTGCACAATTGATAAAGACACATCAAGCGACACGGTCATTAATGGCACGATGTACTTTGCCTCGTGGAATCGCGAGCGAGATTTGGGACATGCGGTCACCTGGAATATCTGCTGGACTGAGGGCGAAGGCGAGGACGCGAAGCTGTTCGAGGCATCGACGCCCGAGTTTAGCGTTGGAGCGTACGTCGATACAAAGGAACTCCGCTCCGATGACTCGCCTCTCGAGATCAGCCCGTTTTCCATCCAGACGCACATCGATGATTTGGGCGATGAAGCAGTCACGAAAAAGCTGACCGTCAGCTACAAGGATGGATCGGAGCAGATTATCGAAGATGACGACGCAGGGGTGTTCAACTTATATTTTTCTTATGCGCGCAATAGCGGAGAGAACATCTGGGTGCCAACGAAGTTAATCGATGTCGACCAAGTGGTCTCAGTAACGCTTGAGGGTACGAGGTGCACGTCAACAGGAGAGACCGAAACGGAAGAGCCCTTTACCATCGTTTATTCGTAAGGTCTGAGGCCGCTTCCTACTAGGGGAGGCGGCCCATTTTGCGTTAAATGGAAACGCCGCCGATTTCCATGCGACAGATGAGAGCAGATCAACGCTGGAGTGCGACATTTCCCCAGATAAAACCGACCAAAATAAACCTGTCCCTTTTTGGCAGGGAACGTTGCCCCAACGAGCACGTCGGATTCCCGGCCCGGGCGGAACAGGGGTTAAGTTTGTCGCGAGTTCCGCACGAGCCGGAGGCCACTTAATGTGGCCTCCGTGCGAGCCAGGACTGTAGAGCAGCAAACTTAACCCCTGTGCCGCCCGGGCCGGGAATCCGCCCCCGCGCACAGAAGGGGATTCCTTTTGTGTAGGCTTTGCGGAAATGTGCCAATTTTGGGATACGCCCGGCGGCGTGGTCTGTTGACGGCACAGCTAACGCCACGTATCCTATCGAACTGCGTGTTTCGTAGGGGGATGCTGACCCCTCGATTCAAGCCGTTGCACTTTACAGAAAGCTGGAATCATTCGAGAAGGAGTACGCTTTGCCTACTATTAACCAGCTGGTTCGCCAGGGCCGTCGTTCCGTGCCCAAGAAGTCCAAGAACGCTGCTCTGCAGCACAACTCCCAGAAGCGCGGCGTGTGCACCCGCGTCTTCACCACGAGCCCCAAGAAGCCGAACTCGGCTCTTCGTAAGGTTGCCCGTGTTCGCCTTGTCAACGGCATCGAAGTTACTGCTTACATCCCGGGTGAGGGCCACAACCTGCAGGAGCACTCCATCGTGCTCGTCCGCGGCGGTCGTGTCCGTGACCTCCCTGGTGTCCGTTATCACGTCATCCGTGGCGCCTACGACGCTGCTCCGGTCCAGAACCGTATGCAGGCCCGTTCCAAGTACGGTGCTAAGCGCCCCAAGGCCAAATAAGCCAGATAACGTTTTGATACTTTCGCCGTGTGCCGCCTAAGCGCCGCACGGTAGACACTTAAGGAGATTTCACATGCCGCGTCGTGCAGCAGCTAATCGTCGTGAGGTTCAGCCTGACGCCGTTTACAACAACCGCCTGGTGACTCAGCTCATCAACAAGGTCCTTCTTGACGGCAAGAAGGCCACCGCTGAGCGCATCGTTTACACCGCTTTCGAGATCGTCGCCGAGAAGTCCGAGGGTGGCGACGCTCTCGCTACCTTCAAGAAGGCTATGGACAACGTCAAGCCCACGCTCGAGGTTAAGCCCAAGCGTGTCGGTGGCGCTACCTATCAGGTCCCGATGGAGGTCAACTCCCGTCGTTCCACCGCTCTGGGTATCCGCTGGATCGTCAACTTCTCCCGCGCTCGCAAGGAGAAGACCATGGCCGAGCGTCTCGCCAACGAGATCCTCGACGCTTCCAACGGCCTGGGCGCTTCCGTCAAGAAGCGTGAGGACGTCTTCAAGATGGCCGAGGCCAACCGCGCGTTCTCTCACTATCGTTGGTAAGTTAAGGTAAGGAACTAACATGGCTAAGCCTAAGTACAAGCTTTCCGATACCCGTAACATCGGCATCATGGCCCACATCGATGCTGGTAAGACCACCACGACCGAGCGTATTCTTTACTACACCGGTAAGACCCACAAGATCGGTGAGGTCCATGAGGGCGCTGCCACCATGGACTGGATGGTTCAGGAGCAGGAGCGCGGCGTAACCATTACCTCCGCTGCTACCACGTGCTTCTGGAAGAAGGACGGTAAGGACTACCGCATCCAGATCATCGACACCCCGGGCCACGTTGACTTCACCGCCGAGGTCGAGCGCTGCCTGCGCGTCCTCGATGGCGCTGTCGCCGTCTTCGACGCCGTTGCCGGCGTTCAGCCCCAGTCTGAGACCGTTTGGCGTCAGGCTTCCACCTTCAACGTCCCCCGCATCGCCTTCATCAACAAGTATGACCGCGTGGGCGCTGACTTCTTCAACGCTATCGAGACCATGAAGGATCGTCTCGACGCTAACGCCGTGGCCGCTCAGGTCCCGATGGGCGCCGAGGACAACTTCTGGGGCGTCATCGACCTGGTCACCATGACTGCATGGGACTTCAAGGCCGACGAGAAGGGTATGACCTACCCCGAGCCGATGGACGAGATCCCGGCTGAGTTCGCCGACATCGCTGCCGCCAAGCGCGAGGAGCTCCTCGACGCTGCTGCCAGCTTTGACGACGAGCTCATGGAGAAGATTCTCATGGAGGAGGACTTCACCGTCGAGGAGCTCAAGGCTGCTCTGCGCAAGGGCGTTCTGGCCAACGAGCTCAACCTCGTCTTCGTGGGCTCCGCCTACAAGAACAAGGGCGTTCAGGAGCTGCTCGACGCTGTCGTCGACTACCTGCCCAGCCCGCTCGACGTTGAGGCCGTCACCGGTACCGATCCGGACACCGGCGAGGAGATCCAGCGTCATCCTTCCTTCGACGAGCCCTTCTCCGGCCTGGTCTTCAAGATCATGACCGACCCGTTCGTCGGTAAGCTCACCTATGTCCGCGTTTACTCCGGCCGCGCCGAGTCCGGTTCCTACGTGGTCAACGCTTCCAATGGTCAGCGCGAGCGCCTCGGCCGCATCCTCGAGATGAACGCTGCCGAGCGTATCGACCGTGACGACGCTGCCGCCGGCGACATCGTCGCTTGCGTTGGCTTCAAGAACTCCACCACCGGTGACACCCTGTGCGAAGAGGGCAAGGAGATCGTCCTCGAGAAGATCGAGTTCGCTAAGCCCGTTATCGACGTTGCCATCGAGCCCAAGACCAAGGCCGAGCAGGACAAGATGTCCCTGGCTCTGACCAAGCTCGCCGAGGAGGACCCGACCTTCCAGGTGTCCACCAACCACGAGACCGGCCAGACCATCATCGCCGGCATGGGCGAGCTGCACCTCGAGATCATCGTCGACCGTCTGCTCCGCGAGTTCAAGGTTGACGCTAACGTTGGTAAGCCCCAGGTTGCCTACCGCGAGACCGCTGGTCACGACGTCGAGAAGGCTGAGGGCAAGTTCGTCCGTCAGTCCGGCGGTCGCGGTCAGTACGGCCATGCCGTCATCAAGCTCGAGAAGATGGAGGAGGGCTTCGGCTACGAGTTCGTCAACGCTATCGTCGGCGGTGTCGTGCCCAAGGAGTACATCCCGTCCATCGACAAGGGCATCCAGGAGGCCCTGAACACCGGTGTTATCGCCGGCTTCCCGGTCCTCGACGTTAAGGTCACCCTGTTCGACGGTTCTTACCACGAGGTCGACTCCTCCGAGGCCGCCTTCAAGATCGCCGGTTCCATGGCTATCAAGGACGCCCTCAGGAAGTCCGATCCGCAGCTGCTCGAGCCGATCATGGCTGTCGAGGTCGAGACCCCCGAGCAGTACATGGGCGACGTTATGGGCAACCTCTCCGGTCGCCGCGGCAAGATCGAGGGCATGGAGGATCGCAAGAACAGCAAGCTCATCCGTGCCAAGGTGCCGCTGGGCGAGATGTTCGGTTACGCTACCGACCTTCGCTCCCAGACCCAGGGCCGTGCATCCTACACGATGCAGTTCGACTCTTATGAGCCCGCGCCCAAGTCCATCGTGGACGAGGTCATGAGCAAGAACGCCTAAGTTCGAGCTCCCTGTTACGTAATCCTGCGAGAACACTTCTCGCACTCTTTGGAGGTTTAAGTTGGCTACCCAGAAGATCCGCATTCGCCTCAAGGGCTATGATCACGAGGTTGTCGATCAGTCCGCGAAGCTCATCGTTGAGACCGCTCAGAAGACCGGCGCTCGCGTTTCCGGTCCTGTCCCCCTGCCCACCGAGCGCAACCTGTACACGGTTATCCGCTCGCCGCACGTGAACAAGGACTCCCGTGAGCAGTTCGAGATGCGCACCCACAAGCGTCTCATCGACATTCTCGACCCCACCTCGGGCACCGTTGATTCGCTCATGCGTCTCGATCTCCCCGCTGGCGTCGACATCGACATCAAGCTCTAAGCGATATCGCTCATAGCTTACAGAGCCCCGCTGCCATTACGGTAGCGGGGCTCTTTTGTTTTGAATGAAGGTTTGGATTGCCGGGTAATGCTGCCGAGTAGGTGGCTGCGGCGCCCTATTCGCTCAAGGGACGCAGCGATGCCTCCTCAAAATGGAAGGATCGCACGCCGCCTTCCGTTTCGATACACGCGCGACCAAAGGCATCGACGGTTTTAAAGATTCCGCGTGCCAGCTCGTCTCCAGCGGGGGAGCGGGCGATAACGTGCTTCCCGATCCAATTGAGGTGAGCGATATATTCGTCGTGGACGGGCGCGAGCGGACCGGCGTCTTCTTTCTTGGCGTTGAGGCGCTCTGCCCAGGTATCTACAGCGTCTATAACTGCGTGATAGACCTCATCGAGGAGCATGTCGACGGCGGGAACGCTCTCGTTGAGGTCCGAGAGGCCAATTGCCGCCAGGCCGCCATCGGGCACCTCTTGGGGCGTGTAGTTTACGTTGACACCAATGCCGCAGACGGCGAAAGGTTTGCCTTCGTTATCGCGTGCGGCCTCGACCAGAATGCCGCCGAGCTTGCGTCCTCGCGCGACCAGGTCGTTGGGCCATTTGAGGCCAATCTCGTTTGTAAGACCCTGCTTTTCGAGTGCTTCGAGCACCGCTAGGCCGCTGACGGCGGCAAGACCAGAGTACTTTGCGGGATTAACGCATGGACGCAGGACAATCGAAAGCAATAGGTTGCCGGCGGTTGAATCCCACTTGTGGCCGCGCCGGCCGCGTCCTGCCGTTTGCGCGCGGGCGGCAAGTCCTGTGCCGTGCGGCGCACCCTGTTTTCCTGCCTCGAGCAGGTCATCGTTGGTCGATCCGGTTACGTCGACGATCGTTAATTTGGCATCCATAACGGCTGCTACCTCCTAAGTTAATAAGGCAATCGCGCAATGGTGTCGAGAGATAGACACAATGTGAAGCCTTTGTCGCATTTGGACAATTTAATGTTAACACGTCAACAACGACTGAAATGCGCTATCCTCTCTTGGTCGATGTAAACACGTCAACAACTCAAAGGAGGTTAGTGATGGGTTTCACGATTCTTGGAACAGGCTCGGCGCTTCCTAAGCGCAGTGTTTCCAATGACGAGCTGTCTGAGTTCCTCGATACCTCGGATGAGTGGATTTTTACCCGCACCGGTATCAAGAGCCGCCATGTCTGCACCACCGAGTTACTTGACGACCTTGCCGTAGCAGCGAGCGAGCGGGCACTCCAGGTGTCCGGAATCGACGCGAGCCAGCTGGATCTGATCGTCTGCTCGACGACGACGGGTGACCACCTTGTTCCCGCTGAGGCGTGTGCCGTTGCTGAGCGACTAGGCGCGACGTGCCCTGCCTTCGATGTCTCGGCGGCCTGTGCCGGCTTCGTATTTGCGCTCGATGTCGCCGAGGGCTATATCGCCCGCAGCCGTGCCGAGCGCGTGCTTGTTGTTGCTGCCGAGCAGATGACGCGCGCGCTCGACTGGACCGACCGTGCCACCTGCGTGCTATTTGGCGATGGGGCAGGCGCCGCAGTGATTGAAGCTGGGGGTGACAACCCCCTTGCCGTTGAGCTTTCGACGGCGCCCGACGTCGAGACGTTGCGCGTTCCCGGTCTGGTCGGTACCTCGCCGTTTAAGGCTTCCGCAGATAGCGCGAGTGTGCTGTCCATGAATGGCCGCCGCGTGTTCAAGTTCGGCGTCAACGCCATCTGCGACACGGTCCATAAGCTTGCGATCGATGCGGGCATTTCGGTCGAAGACATCGATCATTTTGTATTCCATCAGGCTAACGAACGAATCCTGAGCCAGGCGGTCAAGCGCCTGGGCGTGCCGGACGAGCGCGTGGTTCGCACGTTGCGCGAGACCGGCAACATTTCGAGCGCATGCATTCCGCTTGCCCTCGACCGGCTGGCAAACGCCGGTGCACTTCACACAGGCGACACCATCGCCTTGGTTGGATTTGGCGCCGGTCTGGATATAGGTGGCTATCTGCTTCGTTGGAAGTAGTCGCACATAGGAAATAAAAACGCCCTAGGGCACAACCAAAGGAGAACTACCATGGCAGATCAGAAGACCTTCGAGCGCGTTTGCGACGTTATCCGTGAGACCGCCGGTCTTGACGATGTCGAGATGAAGCCCGAGTCCACGCTCGAGGAGATTGGTCTCGACAGCCTGGGCACCGTCGAAATCCTCGTCGCCGTCGAGGACGAGTTTGGCATCCAGCTCGATACCGAGGAGAACCCCAAGACGGTCGGCGAGTTCGCCGATACGGTCGAGGCGGCATTGGAGAAGTAGAGATGCTCAAGACTCCTCTCTGCGATCTGCTCGGCATCGAAAAGCCCGTGTTCCAGGGCGGTATGGCCTGGATTGCCGATGCCTCGCTGGCGTCCGCAGTGTCCGAGGCGGGTGGCTTAGGCATCATCGCGGCCATGAACGCCGACGCCAACTGGCTTCGCGACCAGATTCATGAGCTGCGCGCCAAGACGGATAAGCCCTTTGGCGTCAACGTCATGCTCATGAGCCCGTTTGCCGACGAGGTCGCGCAGGTCGTGATTGACGAGCGAGTGCCGGTCGTCGTGACGGGCGCCGGCAATCCCGCCAAGTACATGAAGGCGTGGAACGAGGCGGGCATCAAGGTCATCCCGGTCGTTGCCTCGGTGGCGCTGGCGCGCCTCGTGGCACGTCGTGGAGCCACGGCGGTTGTTGCCGAGGGTACCGAATCGGGCGGCCATATTGGCGAGACCTCGACGATGGCACTGGTGCCGCAGGTCGTCGATGCGGTTGACATTCCCGTCGTGGCCGCTGGCGGTATTGCCGACGGCCGCGGCGTGGCGGCCGCCTTTATGCTGGGCGCCGAAGGCGTGCAAGTGGGTACGCGCTTTCTGGTCGCAGACGAGTGCACCGTCTCGGAGCAGTACAAAGAGATGGTCCTGAAGGCCAACGACACTTCGACGCGTGCGACCGGTCGCTCGACGGGACATCCAGTGCGCGCCCTCAAGAGCCCTTTCACCAACGCCTATGCCAAGAGCGAGGGTTCCGGCGCGAGTGCCGAGGAGCTCGGTGCTATGGGAACCGGTGCGCTGCGTAAGGCCGCCAAGGACGGCAACTACGAAGAGGGTTCGTTTTTGTGTGGACAGATTGCCGGCATGGTCAACGAGCGCCAGAGCGCACGCGAAATCGTTGACGACCTGGTCGATGGCGCCGAGCACGTCCTGAAGGGTGCGTGTGCATGGGTGGCGTAGCGTTTTTGTTTGCCGGCCAGGGTGCCCAGCACCCCGCGATGGGCGTCGACTTGATCGAGAAATCGCCGGCGGCCGCCGAGGTGTTCGCCATTGCCGATGAGGTGCGCCCGGGGACGAGCGAGCAGTGCCGGAGCGCCTCCAAGGAGGAGCTCTCGCAGACCGAGAACACGCAGCCTTGCGTGTTCGTGCACGACTTGGCTGTCGCCGTCGCCCTGCGCGAGCGCGGCGTGGTGCCTGCCGCCTGTGCGGGATTCTCGCTGGGCGAGGTCGCTGCACTCAGCTTTGCGGGGGCGTTCGATACGCGAGCGGGCTTTGAGCTCGTGTGCGAGCGCGCGGCGCTGATGGCCGCGGCTGCCGAGCGCCATCCGGGCGGCATGCGCGCCGTCATCAAGCTAGATGCGGCGCAAGTCGAGGGCCTGGCAAAACAGGCGGGCGAGGACTGCTGGCCGGTCAACTACAACAGTCCCCAGCAGACGGTTGTGGCTGGAGCGCCCGATGCGTTACAGACCCTCGACGTCCTGGTAAAAGAGGCTGGCGGTCGCGCCATGAAGGTCGCGGTGTCGGGTGCATTCCATAGCCCCTATATGGCCGAGGCGACCTGTGGCCTTGCTGCATATATCGAGGCCGGTCACGCACCGTCCCCATTGCTCATTCCTGTTTTGGCAAATATGACAGCGGCGCCCTATCCGGCGGACCCCCAGACGGCATCGGATGTCTTGGCCAATCAGGTGAGCCATGCCGTGCGCTGGGTCGATACGCTGCATGCTCTGCAGGATCAAGGCATCGACACATTTATTGAGGTCGGCCCCGGCAAAACGCTGTCCGGCCTGATCAAGCGTACGTTGAGCGACGTTCGTGTGTATTCGTGCGAGACGGCCGAGCAGGTCGCAGCTATTGCCGACGAGCTCGCATAGTCCACAGGGCTGTAACCCGAAAGGAATGACATGGGCAATTTGAACAACGGCGCGCTCGAGCGCGACGGATCGCCCCGCGTGGCGCTGGTCACGGGCGGCTCGCGCGGCATCGGTCGCGCTTGTGCCGTGGGCCTGGCGGAGGACGGCTTTGATATCGCCGTCGTCTATGCCGGCAGCGTCGATGCGGCGCGCGAGACGTGCGACGCCTGCGAGGCGGCTGGCGCCACGGCGCGCTCATATCAATGTGACGTGGCCGACCCCGCCGCCGTCAACACGTGCGTGGAGACGGTCCTCAACGACTTTGGCTCCATTTGGGCGCTCGTCAACAACGCCGGCATCACGCGCGACGGCCTGCTCATGCGTATGGGCGACGATGCCTTCGACCGCGTGCTCGATGTCAATCTCAAGGGCACGTTCAATATGACGCGCGCGCTCACCAAGACCTTTATGCGCCAGCGCGGCGGCTGCGTCGTCAACATGAGCTCAGTCGTGGGCCTGATGGGTAATGCCGGGCAAGCCAACTACGCTGCCTCCAAGGCGGGCGTAATTGGCCTGACCAAGGCGGTGGCGCGCGAGCTTGCGCCCCGCGGCGTACGAGTGAACGCGGCCGCCCCCGGGTTTGTCGAGACAGATATGACGGCAAAGCTTTCGGAGAAGGTGCGTTCGGCAACCGAGGAGCAGATTCCCCTTAAGCGCATGGCGCGCCCCGAGGAAGTAGCCGGCGTGGTGCGCTTTCTGGCGAGCGATGCGGCTGCCTACATTACGGGTGAGGTCGTGCGCGTCGACGGTGGAATGGCGATGTAGAAACCAGGGCCGAAGAACGGCTTGGATGAGGAGACCATGATGGAACAGAGAGTTGCAATCACCGGCATCGGTGCCGTATCGCCGCTCGGCAACACCGCGCTTGCCACCTGGGCGGCAATGTGCGCCGGCACGTGCGGCATCGGCCCGATCACGCACTTCGATACCGATGCGTTTGCCGTTAAGGTGGCGGCCGAGGTCAAGGGCTTTGACGGCAACGAGTACTTTGGCAAGCGTGACGCCAAGCACTTGGACCCCTGCGTTCAGTTTGCCCTGGCAGCGTCGGACGAGGCCATGCACGATGCGGGCTTTGATGTCGAGGGCGCCATTGATCGCGAGCGCCTGGGCGTCTACGTGGGCTCGGGCGTGGGCGGCATGACGACGCTCGTCGACAACGTCCATACGATTGCCGAACGTGGGCCCCGCCGCGCATCGCCCTATATGATCGCGATGATGATCCCCAACATGGCATCGGGCAATATCGCAATCCGCCACAAGGCAAAGGGGCCGACCCTGCCCGTCGTGACCGCTTGCGCCACCTCGGCCCATGCGGTGGGTGAGGCGTTCCGCGCCATCAAGCATGGCTATGCCGACGCGATCCTCGCGGGCGGCGCCGAGGCTGCAATTATCCCCGATGCCGTTGCGGGCTTTACGTCCTGCCGTGCATTGACCACCAACCCCGATCCCGCGACGGCCTGCCGTCCGTTCGATGCAGACCGCGACGGCTTTGTGATGGGCGAGGGCGCCTGCGTGCTCGTGCTCGAGAGCATGGAACATGCGCAGGCGCGCGGTGCGCACATTTATGCCGAGGTCGTGGGCTACGGCAACACCGATGATGCCTATCACATCACGAGCCCTGATCCCGAGGCTGCCGGCATTGCCCGCGCGATATCGCTGGCGGTGACCGAGGGCGACGTCAAGCCTTCCGAGGGTCTCTACATCAATGCCCACGGCACATCGACCAAGCTCAACGATTCGTCCGAGACGGCGGGCATTAAGCGTGCGCTCGGCGAGGACGCGGCGCGCGCCGCGCACGTCTCGTCGACTAAGTCGATGACCGGCCACATGATCGGTGCCACGGGCGCCATCGAGGTCATGGCCTGCGCCATGGCGCTCGAGCAGGGCGTGGTGCCGCCGACCATTAACTACCGCACGCCCGATCCCGCCTGCGATCTTGACTACACGCCCAATCGCGCAGTTCGCGCCGACCTTACCTGGGCGCTTTCGACCAACCTAGGCTTTGGCGGGCACAACGCCGCCATCGCGCTGCGTAGATATACGAGGAGCTAGAGCATGGATTCCAAAAGACTTGCCGAGATAGCCGATGTTATGGAGGACCGCGGCCTCACGCGCGTACGCGTTGAGGAGCCCGATGGCACCGCGGTCGAACTCGAGCGCGCGAGCGCCGCACAGCCGGTTGCCGTGCCCATGCCCATGCCGAGCGCTATGGCCGCTCCAGTTGCAGCTCCCACAGTCGCGCCTGCCGCACCGGAGCCCGCCGCGCAGACACCTGCCGCCGCACCGGAGCCCAAGGGCACCGAGGTGACCGCTCCCATGGTCGGCGTTTTCTATGCTGCCCCGGCGCCGGGCGACGAGCCGTTTGTGCACGTGGGCTCTAAGGTCAAGGCCGGCGAGACCCTCTGCATCATCGAGGCCATGAAGGTTCTCAACGAGGTGACGGCCGAGGCAGACGGCGAGGTGCTCGAGATCTGCATGGCCGACGGCGACCTCGTGGAGTTTGGCAGCTGCCTCATGAGGATCGGATAGGTGATGTCCATGAACAAAGAAGAGCTCAAGAAGCTGTTGCCGCATCGCGAGCCGATGCTTTTGCTCGACGAGGCCGAGCTGGTGGGCGACGAGGCCCACGGCAAGATCACGATCACGGGCGACGAGTACTTTTTGCAGGGGCATTTTCCGGGAAACCCGGTGGTCCCCGGCGTGATTCAGTGCGAGATGCTCGCCCAAAACTGTTGCGTGCTGCTGATGGGCGACGAGGAAGCGCGCGGCGCGACGCCGTTCTACACGAGTCTGGACAAGGTGCGCTTTAAGCGTCCGGTGCGCCCGGGCGACACGGTTGATCTGGTGTGCACCATCACGCGTGCGCGCGGGCCGTTCCGCTTTGCGACGGGTACTGCGAGCGTCAACGGTGAGGTTTGCTGCCGCGCCGATATGTCTTTTGCACTCATGCACGAAAGTTAAGGAAGGCTTCATGTTCGACAAAGTGCTCATCGCCAACCGCGGAGAAGTCGCGGTCCGTGTTATCCGCGCGTGCCGCGATATGGGCATCAAGACCGTCGCCGTCTATTCCACGGCCGATGCGGACGCGCTGCACGTGCAGCTTGCCGACGAGGCGTATTGCATCGGCGGCCCGCGTCTTGCCGAGAGCTACCTCAACGACGATGCTGTGCTCACCTGTGCCGTAAAGTCGGGCGCAAAGGCGATCCATCCTGGGTACGGCTTCTTTTCCGAGAAGGCGAGCTTTGTACGCGACTGCGACAAGTATGGCCTGGCTTTTGTCGGTCCTTCGGCCGAGGTGATCGACAGCATGGGCGACAAGGACGCCGCACGCCGAACGGCTGCCGCGGCGGGCGTGCCCATCGTGCCGGGCTGCGATTTGCTCAAAAGTCCCGAGGAGGCAACGGCCGAGGCTGAGCGCATTGGCTGCCCCGTGCTTATTAAGGCGCGTGCGGGCGGCGGCGGTCGCGGTATTCGTAAGGTCGAGCGCGTGGAAGATGCGGCAAAGGCCTTTATTGAAGCACGCGCCGAGGGCGAGGCCGTTTTTGGCGACGGCGAGTGCTACATGGAGAAGTTCGTCGCGCCGGCGCATCACGTTGAGGTGCAGATTATGGCCGATAAGCAGGGCCATGTGTTTTCGCTCGGCGAGCGCGAGTGCTCGGTGCAGCGGCGCAACCAAAAGCTAATCGAGGAGAGCCCCGCGCCGTGCCTCGACGGACACGACGACATTCGTGCTCGCATGCACAAGGCAGCGCGTGACCTGGCTCGTGCCGTCGGCTACGAAGGAGCCGGTACCATCGAGTTCCTGTATTCGGACGACGGCAATTTCTACTTTATGGAAATGAACACGCGCTTGCAGGTGGAGCATCCGGTTACGGAGTTTGTGACCGATACCGACTTGGTCAAGTGGCAGCTGCGCGTGGCAGCCGGCCAGCCTCTGCCCTTTGAGCAGGAGGACATGCCGGTCCGCAACCACGCCATGGAGTGCCGCATCAATGCCGAGACGCCGGACTTTCTGCCGTCATGCGGAACGGTCACCGCGTTGCGTGTGCCGGGTGGTCCGCGCGTGCGCTGGGATTCCGCCATGTTTACCGGTGCGAACGTTCCGCCGTACTACGACTCCATGCTCGGCAAGCTCATCGTGTGTGCGCCCACGCGTGACGGCGCCATTCGCAAGATGCGTTCGGCCCTGGGCGAGCTCGTGATTGAGGGCGTGAGCGAAAACAGCGAGCTTCAGCTCGACGTTCTGGCAAACGATGAGTTCTTGTCGGGCATGTACCACACCGATCTGATGGGGCATCTCTATGCTGATGAATAGAAAAGCGAAGACGGTCAACGTCCTCGAGGGGCCGATGACCGAGTCGTGCGCCGAGTTTCCCGCGCGCCACGTGTTTATCAAGTGCCCGGAGTGCCGTCGTGTGATCGATGAGGCGCGCCTGCACGACAACCTTGAGGTCTGCCCTCGTTGCGGCAAGCATTTTCGCGTGAGCGGGCGCGACCGTATGCGCATGACGGTTGACGAGGGCACGTTTGAGGAATGGGATGCCAATCTGGCGTCGGAGGACTTCCTCTCGTTTCCCGGTTATGCAGACAAGCTCAAGGGCGCGGTCGAGCGTTCGGGCGAGCGCGATGCCGTTGTGTGCGGCAGGGGTAAAATCTGCGGCTGCGATACGGCGCTCTTCTTTATGGATGCCAACTTTATGATGGGCTCGATGGGCTCCGTGGTGGGCGAGAAGATCTGCCGCACATTTGAGCATGCGATCGAGCTGGGATTGCCAGTTGTCGGCTTTACCGTTTCGGGTGGTGCGCGCATGCAAGAGGGCGTGACATCGCTTATGCAGATGGCCAAGATTTCTGCGGCGGTTAGGCGCCACAGCGAGGCGGGCGGCCTGTATATCACGGTGCTCACCGACCCCACGACTGGCGGCGTGACCGCGAGCTTTGCCATGGAGGGCGACATTATCCTGGCCGAGCCCGATGCCCTGACGGCATTTGCCGGCCCGCGCGTGATCGAGCAGAACATGCATAAGCGCTTGCCCAAGGGGTTCCAGCGTTCCGAGTTTTTGCTGGAGCACGGCTTTTGCGATGCCGTTGTTCCGCGTGGCGAGATTGCGCTCACGGTAGGCGAGCTGCTGGCGTTGCACGAAGGACACGCACCCGGCCTGGGGGCACCGCATGAGATTGTGCATACGGGTCGCCGCGGCAAAAAGCTGGGACACTTGTTTAAGCGCTCGGCCGCACCAAAAACCGCGCTCGAGATTGTCAAGCAGACCCGCTCGGCAGATCGCGCCACGGCGGGTGAGATGATCTCGCTGGGCCTGGATGGATTTGTGGAGCTGCACGGCGACCGTTACTTTGGCGACGACGCCGCTGTGGTGGCTGGCATCGGCTGGAAAGACGGACGCCCCGTAACGGTCATCGCCATCGAGCGCGGCACCACGACCAAAGAGCGTATGCGCCGCAACTTTGGCATGGCGCATCCCGAGGGCTATCGCAAAGCGCGTCGCCTGATGCGCCAGGCCGAAAAGTTTAGTCGACCGGTTCTGTGCCTGGTCGATACTTCGGGTGCGTTTTGCGGCATCGGTGCCGAGGAGCGCGGCCAGGGCGAGGCGATTGCCCAGAATCTCATGGAGATGAGCGGCCTTAAGACGCCGATTGTCTCGGTGGTGACGGGCGAGGGTGGCTCTGGTGGCGCGCTGGCGCTGTCCGTGGCCGACCGCATCCTGATGCTCTCGAGCTCGGCCTATTCGGTCGTGAGCCCCGAGGCCTGTGCGTCGATCCTGTGGAAGGATACCGAGCGCGCGAATGAGGCCGCCGAGGCTCTTAAGCTCACGGCCCCCGATCTGTTGGCGCTCGGCATCATCGACGGCATTGTCGACGATAGGGGCCTGTCGCATGAGGAGATCGCCGGTGCCGTCATGTCCTCGGCATTTGATGCCTTCGATACGCTTGGGCGGCTCGACGACGCGACCCTCACAAACCACCGCTACGAAAAGTACCGCGCAATCGGTCAGTACCGCACGATGTGACAAAGGGACAGCCCGCATGTCACATTGGGAAAGGCGTTCCATGTCACAAGTTTCCAACACCACGTTTGCAACGACGGTTTCATCAAACGCCATGGCCGTGGTGGACTATCTGTCCAAAAGCATGATGTCGGCGCTGCCGTTTATTGTCTGCGCGGCGTTGTTCCGCACCGTCGCCGTCATTATGGGCGAGGGCATGCTGGGCCTGTGGTCTGCCGATTCCGAAATCTATCGCCTGTTCTACAGTTGGCTCTATAACGCCGGCTACTACTTTTTGCCCATTTATCTTGGTTGGGCGGCCGCCCGCCAGCTCGGTTGCTCGGAGCAGCTGGGCATGATGCTGGGCGGCGTATTGATTGCACCCGATCTGCTTAAGCTCGTTGATGCCGCCTCGACGACGGGGGCATCGATGACTTCCGTGTATGGTCTGCTTCCCGCGCCGGTCAACGATTACACGACGACTGTTATTCCGGTTCTCATCTCGGTGCCCGTGCTATGGCGAGTGGAGTGTTTCTTTAAGCGCGTTATCCCTAAGGCCGTGGCGTTTTCGTCCGTTCCGTTTGCAACCATGCTTGTCATGGTTCCGGTTTCGCTGTGCATTACGGCGCCGACGGGCAGCTATCTGGGCATGCTGTTGGGCCAGCTTATGTTTATGCTTGGCAATTCCGGTGGCATCGTGTCGCTGCTCACGCTCATGGGGCTTGCCGCTGGCTGGGAGTTCCTAAAGATCGCGGGCGTCAGCAATGTTGTCCTATCGCTTGCGTACGCGCAGTTTATGAGTGTGGGAACGGATTCGTGCACCCTGATCGCCGCGACAATGGCAACGTTCGCTGTTTGGGGCATGCCCTTTGGCGCTGCGCTTCGCATTGCGAATAAGGACGAGAAGGCGCTCATGCTGGGCTATTCAATCTCGGGCGTGGTTGGCGGCGTAAGCGAGCCGGCGCTGTACGGTTGCGGCTTTAAATATGGCAGGTGCCTGACGTGCATGGCCATTGGCGGCGCCGTCGGAGGCCTTGTTGCGGCCGTGGGCCACGTTACGGCCTATACCATCGGCATGACGAATGTCCTCATGGTCATTGGCTTTGCCACGGGCGGTATTTCGAACCTGCTGTGGTGCTGCGCTGCCGGCGGCACGGCATTTGCGGTGTCTGCGGCGCTGAGCTACTGCTTTGGCGTGGTGCCGGCGAAGGGGCAGGCGACGGAGGACGGAGCCGATTCGCCCGAAACAGTGGCGAGCGCTGCTGAAGTAAGCGCATAAACCTGCGCGACAAAAGGACGATTTCTTTGTTTTGTTCCAAAGCCGTGGCCCTTGTGGGTTGCGGCCTTTTTGTATCTGGAGGACAAAGTGGCTACACTACAATCCGTTTGAGCAATAGATATATAGATAGCACCGTGGGGGCGGATGTAGATGGTCGAGTGGATTGTTAAGCGCGCACAGGGCGATCGTGCGCGTGTGGGCACGTTAGCTGGCATGGTGTGTATTGTCGCCAATGTTGCGCTTTGTGCTGCGAAGGGCGCAATTGGCGTGCTGTCGGGATCGGTTTCGATTGTGGCGGACGCCATGAACAACTTGTCCGATGCCAGCTCGAATATCGTGAGCGTGCTGGGCTTTAAGCTGGCGAGCAAGCCGGCCGACCCCGAGCATCCTTACGGCCACGGTCGCTACGAGTATCTCTCGGGTCTGGTCGTGGCGGCGCTCGTGCTGCTGATTGGCGTTGAGTTGGTGAAGTCCTCGGTTGAACGCGTCATCCACCCCGAGCCTGTCGAGTTTTCGCTTGCCCTGGTGGCAGTTCTAGTGCTTTCGATGGCCGTAAAGCTCTGGATGGCGGCCCTCAACCAAAAGCTCGGTGACCGCATTGAGTCCGAGACGCTGCATGCGACCGCTCAGGATTCTAAGAATGATGTCCTTGCTACGGGTGCTGTGTTGGCGTGCGCGATTGTTTCCCAGGTGACGCATATCAATCTTGATGCCTGGGTTGGACTTGCCGTTGGCGCCTATATTGGCTGGAGCGGCTTTGAGCTTATTCAAGATACGGTGAGCCCGCTTTTGGGCCAGGCGCCCGATCCCAAGTTGGTCAAGCACATCCGAGACAAGATCATGAGCTACCCCGGCGTTTTGGGCGTTCATGACCTAATGGTTCACGACTATGGCCCGGGCAGGAAGTTCGCAAGTGCGCACGCCGAGATGGCGGCCGAGGCCAGCCCGCTGGAAAGTCACGACACGCTCGATAACATCGAGCAGTCGTTTAGGGACGAGGATGGCATGATCGTCACGCTCCATTACGATCCCATCGTGACCGACGATTCAAAGGTGGCGAGCATGCGCCTGCGCATCAACGCCATGGCCCAAGAGATCGATAGCCGCCTTTCGATTCACGATCTGCGTTGCGTGCCGGGCCCCACGCACACCAATGTGATCTTTGACTGCGTGCGACCTTCGGATTTGGACATGGGGGCCGATGAGCTCAAGCAAACGCTGGCCCAGAGGGTCGAATCGGAATATCCCAAGTCGATTGCCAAGATTACGATCGACGAAGACTACGTAGGGCATACCCACGAGTAAGGCTGTGTCTGCAAAGCAAGTTATACAGAAGGGGAGAATATGAAGATGCTGTATCTGCTCCGCCACGGCCAGACGGAATTCAACGTCAAAAAGCTGGTCCAGGGCCGCTGCGATTCACCTTTGACCGACTTGGGCCGCAAACAAGCGGGAATGGCAGCCGCGTGGCTCAAAGCCAACGACGTCGTCCCCGACAAAGTGGTTTCATCGCCCTTAGGCCGAGCCATGGACACAGCTCAGCTCGTCGCATGCGAACTCCTCGGCCCGGACGCAGCGGTCGAGCCCTGCGAAGGTATCATCGAGCGCAGCTACGGCACCTTCGAAGAAGGCCCCCACGACGCCCTGCCCACCGACGTCTGGGATCCGGGCGAGGACTTAATCCCGTTCGGAGGAGAAGGAAGCCGCGCGCTGCAAGAGCGCATGGTAGCCACCCTCACCAATATCATGGGCTCCGAGGGCATCGAAACCCTCCTAGCAGTAAGCCACGGCAGCGCCAGCCGCCAATTCATCAAGGCTGCAGCCCCAGAGGGCTTCGAGCTCCCAACAAAACTCCCCAACTGCGCCATCATGATCTTCGATTTCGATGAGGCAAATCCACAAGCAGAAGGCGAGCCAATGCAATGCAAGTTCACCCTCCAGCAAATAGTGGACCCTCAACAAGGTTATTAGCCTGAGCGAGCAGAGTTAAGCAGACATCAACGTGTCGTCTCCCGAGCACGGCGAGGGCCGGAGAAATATATTAAGGTCATCGCGAGTTCCGCACGCAAAGGAGAGCACTTAATGTGCTCTCCGTCTTGCGCAGGACTGTAGAGCAGGGACCTTAATATATTTCTCCGGCCCTCCGCCGTGCTCGGGAGACGTGCCACGCACTTTACCTGCGTAAACAATGTGAGTGAAATATGAATCTCGATGGATACGCCCGCAGCCGTGTATACTAAACAGCTGTGTGAAACCAGGGGAGTATTCTGGCTGGACAAAATGCCTGCTTAATAGGGTTGTCAGGTAGTCCGGGCGAAATACAAGGCTGGGGAGCACGTCGTGTAAGTAGTGGTCCTCTAGGGGCGTACGCTCGGTGGTGTACGCATTGTCCCAAGACCACGCGAGAGTTGGGATCATATCTTGATCAGCATGATTCTCGGCCGCAAGATTGGCATGACCCAGGTTTGGGACGAGGACGACAACGTCGTTCCCGTCACGGTCATCCAGGCTGGCCCCTGCGCTGTCTCGCAGGTTAAAACTCAGGCAACCGACGGCTATGACGCCGTCCAGATCGGTTTCGGCGACATCAAGGCCAAGAACGTGAACAAGCCCATGGCTGGTCACTTCGCCAAGGCCGGCGTCGAGCCTGTCCGTTTCCTTCGTGAGGTCCGCGTCGAGAACGGCGAGGAGCACAAGGTCGGCGAGGTCGTCACCGTCGCTGATTTCGCTGATGTCGAGAAGGTCGACGTCATCGGTACCTCCAAGGGTAAGGGCTTCCAGGGTCGCATCAAGCGCTGGGGTCAGCGCCGCGGTCCTATGACGCATGGTTCTCACTTCCAGCGTCACCCCGGTTCTATCGGTCAGTGCGCCTATCCTGCGCGCGTCCTCAAGGGCGTCAAGATGGCCGGTCACATGGGTAACGAGCGCGTTACCGTCAAGAACCTTTCCGTTGTCCGCATCGATGCCGAGCAGAACCTCATCTTGGTCAAGGGCGCTGTCCCGGGTGCCAAGAATGGTCTCGTCGCCATCCGTATGGCCTAAGGGCCCAGCCCATTTAGCCCAGCGTCATACCAAGGAGAACACTTAAATGGCAAAGTTTGAAGTAAAGAACAGCGAGGGCAAGAAGGTCGCCGAGGCCGAGCTCGCCGCTGAGGTGTACGGCATCGAGCCGAACATCCACGTTATGCACCACATCGTCAAGTGCCAGATGGCCTCTTGGCGTCAGGGCACCCAGTCCGCTAAGGGCCGCTCTGAGGTTTCCGGTGGCGGCAAGAAGCCTTGGCGTCAGAAGGGCACCGGCCGTGCCCGCCAGGGTTCCATCCGTGCTGCCCAGTGGCGTCACGGTGGCGTTGTCTTCGCCCCCAAGCCCCGTTCCTACGCTAAGCGTATGAACAACAAGGAGGTCAAGCTGGCTATGCGCTCCGCGCTGTCCGCCAAGCTGGCCGATGGCGAGCTCGTGCTCGTCGACGACTACGGCTTCGAGAAGCCTTCCACCAAGGCTGCCGTCGCCATGCTCAAGGCTCTCGGCCTTGAGGGCAAGCGTCTGACCATCATCGTTCGCGATGAGGACGTCAACGCCTACCTGTCGTTCCGCAACATTCCCAAGACGTTCATCATCACCGCCGACGAGGCCAACACCTACGATCTCGTCAACAACAACGCTGTGCTGATGCCCGCCGACATCGCCGCTCACTTCGGGGAGGTGCTTGCATAAATGACCGCCCACGAGATCATCATCCGTCCGATCGTGTCCGAGCGTTCCTTCTCCGGCATGGAGCAGAACAAGTACACGTTCGAGGTCGCCAAGGATGCTAACAAGTATCAGATCAAGGACGCTGTCGAGGAGATCTTCGGCGTCAAGGTCGTTCGCGTGAACACCCTGACGGTCAAGCCCAAGACCAAGCGCGTGCGCTATGTCGCCGGCAAGACCCGTTCTTGGAAGAAGGCCATCGTCACGCTGGCCGAGGGCGACACCATCGAGGTCTTTGGCAACCAGGCCTAAGACTCGCTGCTGTTGAGTGAGCTCATGCCTCCCAAATAGGGGAGGCGAGAGCTCAAGGTTTTGGGCGTATAAAATGGACACGCCCGGAACCGTGTATACGTCCGGTGTCATCGCACCCGAGGCAGAACCTCGAATCCCTGTCTGCGATGGCTAACGGATTCCTATTGAAAGGGATTGTAATGGCTGTAAAGCACCTTAAGCCGACCTCCGCTGGTAGGCGTTGGCAGACGATCTCCGATTTCTCCGAGATCACCTGCACCAAGCCCGAGAAGTCTCTTCTCGAGCCCCTGCCCAAGAAGGCCGGTCGTAACAACAACGGCCGCATCACCACCCGCCACCAGGGCGGCGGCGTGAAGCGTCGTTACCGCGTGATCGACTTCAAGCGCAACAAGGACGGCGTGCCTGCCAAGGTTGCCACGATCGAGTACGATCCGAACCGTTCCGCTCGCATCGCTCTGCTGCACTACGCTGACGGTGAGAAGCGCTACATCCTGGCTCCCAAGGGCCTCGAGGTCGGTCAGACCATCATGTCCGGTTCTGACGCCGACATCAAGCCGGGCAACGCTCTGCCCCTCGCCGACATCCCCGTCGGTACGCTCATCCACGCCGTTGAGTTCCAGCCGGGCAAGGGCGCTGCTATCGCCCGTTCCGCCGGTAACTCCTGCCAGCTGATGGGTAAGGAGGGCAAGTACGCTATCGTCCGTATGCCTTCCTCCGAGATGCGCCGCATCCTCGTTACCTGCCGCGCCACCGTCGGTGAGGTCGGCAACGCCGATCACGCCAACATCGTCATCGGCAAGGCCGGCCGTAAGCGTCACTTGAACGTGCGCCCGACCGTCCGCGGTACCGTCATGAACCCTGTCGACCACCCGCACGGCGGTGGCGAGGGCAAGAACCACACCTCTGGTCGTCCCTCTGTTACCCCCTGGGGTAAGCCGACGAAGGGCCTTCGTACGCGCAAGAAGAAGAAGGTCTCGAACCAGCACATCATTCGTCGCCGTAAGAAGTAATTTCGGATACCGAGTTTTAGGAGAAAGCACTTATGAGCAGAAGTCTCAAAAAGGGCCCGTTCGTGGAGACTCGCCTTCTCTCGCGTATCACCGCGATGAACGAGGCTGGCAAGAAGGACGTCGTGAAGACCTGGTCCCGCGCGTCCACCATCTTCCCCGAGATGGTTGGTCACACCATCGCCGTCCACGACGGCCGCAAGCATGTGCCCGTGTATGTTACCGAGTCCATGGTTGGTCACAAGCTCGGCGAGTTCGCGCCGACTCGTACGTTCCGTGGCCACAAGGCCAAATAGGGGGTTAACCGTAAATGGCAACTAAGTCTATTGAAACTGAGGCCACCGAGGTTCGCGCCGTCGCTAAGTACGTGCGTGTTTCCCCCAGCAAGGCCCGCCTGGTGGTCGATCTGATCCGCCGCAAGCCTGTCGCTCAGGCCTTCGACATCCTCCACTTCTGCGACCGCGCCGTCGCCGTGGATGTCGAGAAGGTTCTCCGTTCCGCCGTTGCGAACGCCGAGAACAACAACGGTCTGCGTGCCGACAACCTGGTTGTCGCCGCTGCCTATGTTGACGAGGGTCCGACGCTTAAGCGCATCCGTCCCCGCGCCAAGGGTTCCGCTTCTCGTATTCTGAAGCGTACTTCCCACATCACCGTCGTCGTTGCTCCTCGAAAGGAGGCGTAAAGCTGTATGGGTCAGAAAGTCTACCCCACCGGCTTCCGTCTTGGCATCACCGAGAACTGGCGCTCCCGCTGGTTCGCAGAGAAGGATTACGCTAAGACCCTCGGTAACGATCTCGAGATCCGCAAGTACCTCGAGAAGCGTCTTTCCCGCGCAGCTGTCTCCCGCGTCGAGATCGAGCGCGCTGGCGACAAGGTGAAGGTCATCATCCTCACCGCTCGCCCCGGCGTTGTCATCGGTAAGAAGGGTGCCGAGATCGATACCCTCCGCACCGAGCTCGAGAAGGTTGCTGGCGTCTCCAAGGGCCAGCTCTCCGTCGACGTTGTCGAGATCAAGCGCCCCGAGCTCGACGCCAACCTCGTTGCTCAGTCCATCGCTGAGCAGCTCGAGGGTCGCGTTGCCTTCCGTCGCGCTATGCGCAAGGCTGTCCAGTCCGCCCGCAAGGCCGGCGCCAAGGGCATCCGTATCCAGTGCTCCGGTCGTCTCGGCGGTGCCGAGATGGGCCGTCGTGAGTGGTACCGCGAGGGTCGCGTGCCTCTGCACACCCTCCGTGCCAAGATCGACTACGGCACGGCTGTCGCCAGCACCACCATGGGTGCCTGCGGCGTGAAGGTCTGGATCTACCTGGGCGAGAAGCTCCCGGGCCAGCCTGTTCCCAACCCTGCACTCGAGGGCTCTTCCCGTCCTCGTCGTCGTAACTCCGAGAGGAGGGGTCAGTAGTGCTTGCCCCTAAGCGTATTCTTCACCGCAAGGTGCAGCGTGGCTCCATGAAGGGCCAGGCCAAGGGTAATACCGAGCTGCATTTCGGCGAGTTTGGTATCCAGGCTCTCGAGGCCCATTGGATTACCAACCGTCAGATCGAGGCCGCTCGTATTGCCATGACCCGCTACATGAAGCGTGGCGGTCGTGTCTACATCACGATCTTCCCCGATAAGCCCATCACCAAGAAGCCTGCCGAGACTCGCATGGGTTCTGGTAAGGGTAACCCCGAGGAGTGGGTGGCCGTCGTCAAGCCCGGCCGCATCATGTTCGAGGTCAAGGGCGTGCCCGAGGAGGTCGCTCGCGAGGCTCTGCGTCTTGCACAGCACAAGCTTCCCATCAAGACCAAGATTGTTGCTGCTAAGAACGCTGAGCAGCGCATCGAGAAGGAGATGGCTGAGGAGGCCGCTCTCGAGGCCAAGTGGGCTGCTGAGGACGCCGCCGCCGCCAAGGAGGAGAACTAATGAAGCCCGCAGAGATTCGTGAGCTCTCGGACGCTCAGCTCGTTGAGAAGCTGAAGGAAATGCGCGCCGAGCTCTTTAACCTTCGTTTCCAGATGGCCACCAGCCAGCTGGACAACACCGCTCGCGTCAACACCGTGAAGAAGGACATCGCTCGCGTCCTCACGGAGCAGCGCGCCCGCGAGATCGCAGCGGAGAAGTCCGCTGTCGCCGAGTAGGACCTAAGGAGAGAACATGACTGATTCGCGTAACTCGCGTAAGGTCCGTACGGGTGTCGTTACCTCCGTCTCCGGTGCCAAGACCATCGTTGTCACCATCACCGAGCGCAAGCGTCACCCCAAGTACGGCAAGATGATGACCAGCTCCAAGAAGCTGCACGCTCACGACGAGGAGTGCACGGCTGGCGTGGGCGACACCGTCCGCGTTATGGAGACCCGTCCTATGTCCAAGATGAAGCGTTGGCGCCTCATCGAGGTCGTCGAGCGCGCTAAATAAGCAGTCGCTCTTACGACTTGTACGTTTCCGAAGATGTGCGTATGCCTGGCTTGCATACCACGGGCCGTATAAAGGCTGCGCACCTCTCTTCGGTTCTTAGTTCGGAGGAACATCTACCATGATTCAGATGCAAACCATGCTGAACGTCGCCGACAACTCCGGCGCTCGCAAGATTCGCTGCATCAAGGTGCTTGGCGGTTCCAAGCGTCGTTATGCAGGCATCGGCGATGTGTTCATCGGTGCTGTCCAGGAGGCTACCCCTGGCGCCAACGTCAAGAAGAAGGACGTTGTCCGTTGCGTCGTCGTTCGCACCGTTAAGGAGATCCGCCGCAAGGATGGCTCCTACATTCGCTTTGATGAGAACGCCTGCGTTGTCATCAACAACGATGGTTCGCCCGTCGGCACCCGTATCTTCGGGCCCGTCGCTCGCGAGCTTCGTGACAAGAAGTACATGAAGATCGTCTCGCTCGCTCCCGAGACCCTGTAGTTAGGGGAGATATATGTATATCAAGAAGGGCGATAAGGTCCAGGTTCTCTCTGGTAAGGATCGCGGCAAGCAGGGCGTTGTCCTGCGTGCTCTCCCCGCTGAGAACAAGGTCGTTGTCGAGGGCGTTTCGGTCGTCAAGAAGGCCGTCAAGCCCAACGCTGCCAACCAGCAGGGCGGCATCGTTTCGCAGGAGGCTCCTATCGACGCCTCTAACGTCAATCTCGTCTGCCCCGAGTGCGGTAAGGTTACCCGCGTCGGTCACGAGAAGGACGGCAAGAACAAGCTGCGCGTCTGCAAGAAGTGCGGCCACAAGTTCTAAGCTGCCCGCAACATCAAGTTGCTAGCAAAGGCCCGGATGCTACGGCACCCGGGCCTTTTTCTATCCCTACTCATTGGGGACAGACTTAAATGAGCGGCCGTTGTTTTGCAGTCATTGGGGACAGACTTGAATGAGTGGCTGTGCGCGCGAAAGGCTAGCGTGACAGTCGGTCAGCTTGTGCGTTGTTGCGGACTCGGTGAGGCAACGGTTAAAAGGGCAACTGCTGGCTGGCGCGACGCCTCAAACGATCCGTTTTCCTCAGTCCCTAAAGGATCAGGTGGCGCGCATTAGTGCGTATTTGCGTGCGTATGATTGCGTGACTATGCTTGTATATGCGCCGTCTGTTGCTGAATTTTGTTCATCTGGCGGTAATACACGCAGAAGCACGCACATACACGCGCATTTGTGCGAATATAGAGCTGTCAGAAATGAAAGACTTTTCACGACGCAGGAGGCACATATGGCAGATTCCAAGCAGGCTCCACTCGACTCCGCGGCAGCCGCAAAGGCAGCGTTCGCTTCGGTCCAGGACAAGCCATTCCCCGATGATATCTTTACGGCTCCCGAGCTCCGTTGGGCTGTGATCGGGTGCGGCGTTATCGCCAACCAGATGGCCCAGTCTCTCGCTCTTGCCGGCCGCAAGCTTGCGGGCGTCGCCAACCGCACGCTGTCAAAGGCTCAAGCTTTTGCTGAGCAGTATGGCATCGAGAAGGTCTATGACACGGTCGAGGATCTCTATGCCGATCCGAACATCGACGCGATCTATATCACCACACCACATAACACGCATATCACCTACCTGCGCGCCGCTCTGGCAGCTGGCAAGCACGTGCTCTGCGAAAAGGCCATTACCCTCAACTCCGCCGAGCTTGACGAGGCAAGTGCCATTGCCGACGAGCATAACGTGGTCCTTATGGACGCCACCACGGTGCTCCACATGCCCTTGTATCAGGAGCTGCGCCGCCGCATGGATGCCGGTGAGTTTGGCCGCATGAACCTCGCCCAACTCAACTTTGGCAGCTACAAGGAGTACGGCGACCTGACCAACCGCTTCTACAATCGCAACCTTGCTGGCGGTGCCATGCTCGATATTGGCGTGTATGCTCTGTCCGTTATGCGCCTCTTTATGGCCAGCCAGCCCGCTGAGGTCGTGTCTCTGGGCAATACCTGCGAGACTGGCGTTGACGTCGCGGGTGGCATTGTCTGCCGTAACGCCGAACAGCAGCTGGGTGTTGTGAGCCTTACGCTCCACTCCAAGCAGCCCAAGCGCTCGGTCATCAGCTTTGACAAATGCTATATCGAGGTCAACGAGTATCCGCGTGCCGATCACGCGACCATCGTGTGGACTGCGGACGGCCACTGCGAGGAGGTCCACGCCGGCACCGAGGCTTACGCCCTTTGCTATGAGATGGCCGATCTTGAGAAGGCCGTTGCCGGCGATGACTCCAAGCGCGAGCTGCTGGATTATGCTTCTGATGTTATGGAACTTATGACCAAGCTTCGCGCCGACTGGGGAGTCGTGTACCCCGAGGAGGAGTAAGCGATGCTAGCGGAAGATAGGCTCAATGCGATTGTGTCGATGGTGCAGCAGGCTGGCTCGGTTACTGTGCCAGAGCTTGCTGAGGCCTTGGGCGTGACGGCGTCTACCATTCGGCGCGACCTGCAGACGCTCGATCGAGCACACCGCATCGCCAAGGTCCACGGCGGAGCGACGAGTCTTGAGCGCGCACACGTGACGCGCGACCTAACGCTCAATGAGCGCAGCGACCTCCATAACGACGATAAGGAGCGCATCTGCGCCCGTGCGGCGGCGCTTGTGGAGCCCGAAAGCTTTGTATACATCGACTCGGGCTCGATGACGCTCAAGCTCATCGAGCATCTTCCGCACCTTGAAGGTGTCACCTATGTGACCGATTCTGTGCTCCATGCTCAGCACCTTGCTTTGCGCGGCATGCGCACCGTGGTGTTGGGTGGCGAGCTCAAGCCCGAGACCGAGGCGCTCGTTGGCCCCGATGCTTTGGCAACCCTAGACCACTACAACTTCAATTGTGGCTTTTGGGGTTCTAACGGCATTGCCGCCGAGCAGGGCTTCACGGCACCCGATATCGAGGAAGCGCAAGTAAAGCGTATCTCGATGCGCCATACGGCCAAACGCTTCGTAATCTCGGACGCCAGCAAATTTGGCATGGTGGCGCCCGTCAAGTTCGCGGACTTCCGCGACGCAACGATTATTACCGCGGGCGAGGTTCCCGCCAAGTACCGGGCAATGGACAACGTCATCACGGTCTAGCAAGCAGGGGTAGGCTAAGGCCAAAACCACCACAAAGGTGCCTGTCCCCATTGTGGTGGTTAGTAACGAAAACCGAGGAGTTCTCTCAATAGAAAAGCGGCAACGTCCATCATGGGCGTTGCCGCTTTCGTTGTCTGCCGGTTTGTCTAAGTCTGTAACAACTGGACCGTTAAAAGTGGGCTAGGTGTTACAGATTGAGATACTTCCGAACCGCGCCGCCCCTTTTTCTCAATCTGTAACATCTGGGACCGATTTTGCCGAGTTACTGTTACAGATTGAGATTTTCCTTTAAGGGGGATTCGAATGTCTCGATCTGTAACAGATAGACCGGAAAATGGACTCTAACTGTTACAGATCGAGACGTTTTGGGACCGCGACTGAGCCATTGCGGCAAAACCACCACAAAGGTGCCTGTCCCCATTGTGGTGGTTTAAGGCTCCCAGGGGCACGGGGCTTCGATGTGGATGTGCTTGCCGGTTACGGGATGCGTGAAGGACACACTGTGGGCGTGGAGCATCAATCCACAGGGGCGCGGCGTGCCGTACAGGTCGTCGCCCACCAGCGGATGGTGCTCGCTGGCCAGGTGCACACGGATCTGATGCTTGCGGCCGGTGAGCAGCTCGACATCGATATACGAGCGCGCGGGCAGGCCTCGGCGGCTCTTAAGGCGCTTGAGCACCTTGACGCGCGTCTGCGACGGCTTGCCGCTGGCGCCGACGCGCATCTTACGGCTGTCGTGGCGGTCGCGGGCGATGGGCTTGTCGATGAGCTTCTCGTTCCAGTCGATCTTGCCCTCGGCGAGCGCCAGATAGTGCTTTTCGAAGGCGTGGTCGATGACCATCTGATCAAAAGCAGGTTGCGTCTGTTTGTCGAGCGAAAACAGCACCACGCCGGTGGTGTTGCGGTCCAGGCGGTTGAGCGGCTGCATGTCAGTCGCGGCAAAGCCGTCGCCCATCGCCAGCAGCAGATCGCTGGCGTAGTCGGTAAGTGTGCGCTCGCCGGTGCCGTCACCGTGGACGATCATGCCGGCGGGCTTATTGATGGCCATGAGCCAGGCGTCGCAGTAGAGGACTTGAGGTTCTTCGTTCACGTGAAAGCCTTTCGGTTAGCTAATTCCCACAAACATGCAGCTCGAGGTCGCCCCGCGCAGACGGGCGGCGGGCTTACGGCCGGCCTGCGCGGCCTCGACGGCGCGACGGACGCGTGCGACGGCGCGGCCAATCTCATCGGGCTCGAGCAGGGTTCCGTCAACCATAAAACGGCGCACGCCGGCATCGAGCAGCTGCGGAACCTGCGGCGTGAGGTCGATGGGGTAGGCGTCGTACAGGCGCGAGCGGCCGTGGATGTCGGTGCGCACCGGCATGACCTTGCCATCGATATTCTTGAGCGACAGCTTGCGGGCGCGCAGGCGGCAATTGGCGCAATCGTGGATACAACAGTTGGCAACCTGCAGGATGCAGTGCTCGCTCGTCATAACGCGCGGGCGGCCGAAAACGGTGATGCCCAGGGCTGCGGGCGCGGAGGTGCCAAGCGAGATAATCTCGTCGAGCGTAATCTCGGGCGAGAGCCAAAAAGCGCCGGCCCCGCGCTCGGCAAGTGCCTCCATGCAAGGCGTGTTGTGCACGGGCAGGCAAGAGCGGACCTCCGCCGTGGCGCCAACCTGGGCGGCCAGCGCGAGCTCAGAGATGTTGCCTATAGCGACCGTGGCTCCGGCATTGATCCAGGGGTCGACGCGGACGTGGTCAACGGCACGGCAGACCTCGTCGAGTACGGGTACGATGCCCTGCTCAAACGCATCGGCGGGGGAGACACCGGCGGCCTCGAGCGCGTCGGTGGTCATGTAGATGCGCGTTGCACCCTCCGCGCGGGCTGCCTCGGCGGCCTCGAGCGAGGTGACGGTGGCGCAGATCTGCGGCTCGTCGCGGTAATGCTCGGGCGCGGGGCGGGAATCACTGGTTACAATCGCCGGCAACTCGAGCGTTTTCGCGCGCTCCTCGTACGGCGCCAGAATGGACTCTTCCAGCGTCTTGCAAGCGGCGGCACGCACCTTGTGCACGGCGGAAAAGCCCATGCCGCAGCCTTCATCGAGCGCCACATCAAAGCTCTCAGCCTCAAAGGGCGAGGAGCCCATGCGGCCCACATGCTCAACCAGATCGGACGCCTCGACGGCGCGGGTCTTGGCGGCCTCGACGGTAAAGCCGGTGGCGGTGGCGGTGAGCGTGGGGTCGTCGCAGCAGGTGAGCGTCACGGTAAACGGCTCGCCCAGACGCGCCACAACGGACACGTCTACGGCGCGGCGGCGCAGCACGTCGCGCTTGAGCGCAGCCCCGGCGGCGTCGATGGCGCGCTGGCTGCGAATCACGCGCACGCGGCAACCCTCGGGCATGCTGCGGGGCACGCGGCACTCGATGACGTCGCCGGCGGCGGCATCATCGGCGGCGATGGTGGTCAGGAACTGGTCAAACTCGTCGTCATGACGAAGCTCCAGCAGGTCGCCCTTGCCCACGGGCTCAAACAGCTCAATGCGGGCGATGGCGGCGCGGCGACGGCGGTCGTCGGGCTTGAGGCCGCGCACATCGCGGTTGGCCAGGCGGCTGCCGAGCACCGTGCCCACGATCTGGCCGCGGTTGTTGGAGCGCTCGTAGCTCATCATCTCGTCACCCGAGGTACCGTCTTGATAGGCGTGCGTAAAGTCGCGGTTAAAGCAGCGTTTGAGCTGGCGCTGGCGGGCGGCCTCTTCATCCTTAGAGGTCGAAACATCGGCCAGCATGTCATCAATCTGATGACGATACACGTCGACGATGGAGTACACATAATCGGGGGCCTTCATGCGGCCCTCGAGCTTGAGCGATGCGGCGCCGGCGTCATACAGACGGCGAACAAGCTGCGACGTGTTGGTATCGCGCGGGCACAGCGCGCGCTCGCGACCGGCAGGGGAGAGCGAGCGGCCGTTCTCGTCGATTAGCTCGTAAGGCAGGCGACAGGGCTGAGCACACATGCCGCGGTTGGCCGAGCGGCCCGCCATGGCAAAGCTCGAGAGCAGGCACAGACCCGAGTAGCAAAAGCAGATAGCGCCGTGGCTAAAGACCTCGAGGTCGACGTCGGGCGCGGCGTCGTGGATGGCGGCGATCTCGTCAATGGAGAGCTCGCGCGACAAGGTCACGCGGTCGGCGCCCTGCTCGCGGCACCAGATGGTTCCGCGGTCATCATGGATGTTCGCCTGGGTCGAGATGTGTGTCTCGATGCCGGGCATGGTGCGCTTGACCTCAAAGAACAAGCCCCAGTCCTGGATAATGAAGGCATCGGCGCCCAGCGTGGAGCAGCGATGGATGAGCTGCAGCGCGTCGCTCATCTCGGACTGCTTGATGACGATGTTGACCGTGACGTAGACGTGCGACCCGGCTAGATGTGCGGCGCGGCAGGCCTGCTCAAAGGCCTCGTCGGTAAAGTTTGTTGCCTTGCGGCGGGCGTTGAAGCTGCCCATGCCGCAGTAGATGGCATCGGCGCCGGCAGCGAGTGCGGCGGCAAAGGGCTCCGGGCCTCCGGCGGGGGCCAAGAGCTCGGGTCTGCGGTTGGTGGTTCGACTGGCGGTTGCGGTCATATCCTGCCTTTCAAAATGCTCAGATACTCAAAAGTATAGTGGCGACGTCGCGATGGACGATGCCCGCAGCCTAAGCAGGACAAAGTCTTCAGCAGCCTTTCGGGCAAAAAATGATCCGTTTTCCTCCGTCCCCAAGGGATCAGTGGGTTAGCCCTCCTTGCGGACCTTTTGCAGATAGCGGTAGACGCTGGGCTCAGAGATCCCAAGCGCGGCGGCGGCGCAGGCAACGGCGCCCTTGAGCATAAACACGCCGTTGCCGTTGAGATGGCGGATAACATCGACGCGGTCGGCCTGGCCGAGCGAGGCGACATCCTGTCCGCGGCTTTCGAGCAACTCGGAAATACTGCGGTCGATGAGCTCCTGTGTGGACTCCGAAAGGCTTTCGACCTCGATGGGGGAGGGCTCCGTGCGGACCGGCGCGGCGTCGAAGCAGGCCATAAGCTGCTGGGCCATGGCATTGATGTTGCGCACGGCCAAAAGATCGGTGTTGACGCACAGCATGCCGACGATCTCGCCGTCCTCACGGATAAAGTACGTCGCGGACTCCAACGTCTTGCCGCTAGCCCCGCGCCCCTCGCAGCCCGTAATAAACGGCAAGTCGCGATACTTGGGGTCGTGCATAATCTTGAGCGCAAGATCGGTAGCGGGTCCGCCAATCTTGCGGCCGCTCACGATACCGTTGCGAATATCGACGATGGCGTGGTCGGGATCCGAGAAATCGTGCAGGACGATTTCGCTGTTTTTGCCGAGTATCTGCTCCAGGAAATCGACCATCGGCAAAAAGCGGCGTACGGTCTCGTTCATGGGCAACTCCTTTGGGTGAAATCGGAAATGTTCATAACAATTTTTTCTCATGGTAACACGGTGTCTATTGACTCGCATATTCGCAGGTACATTGCGTAATGCAGACGAGCGGAAGGATTTTGGCGGTAAACGGTCGACCAAAAGAAAAGTAAGATGTTATTTTGACCAGACACTTTCCTGAACTGCGGAAATGTATTATCTCAGCTGAAGAATAGTCTGATAACAAAAAATTATTATTAAATATGAGGAAAATCTTCAATACGATATGCAACGAAGGCACAACCTCAGCCCCGCACTGCGTCACAATAGAACGCTAGATGCGAAAACAACTACCTCGAGGATTGGTGGTCAAATGGCCCAGGAGACGGTTACGAACGGCACTGAAGCCCTGTTCACTCGCGAAGGCATGCCGCCCGTTAAGGAAATGATCCCGTGTGCCCTTCAGCACGTACTGGCATCGTTTGCCGGCATCATTACCCCGGCGGTCATCATGGCCGGCGTCTACGACTTTAATAGCCAGCAGAGCACCGACATCATTCAGGTTGCGCTCATTCTTTCGGCACTCGACACGGCCCTTCAGGCCTTTGCTCCCTTCCGTCGCATCGGCGGCGGCCTGCCCATCGTCATGGGCGTCTCGTTCGCGTTCCTGCCGGCCCTTCAGGCCATGGGCGCCTCGGGCTTTAGCTTTGGTGCGCTGCTGGGCGGCGAGATTGTCGGCGGTGCCGTCGCGGCCCTCTTTGGTCTGGCCTACAGCAAGATCAAGTGGCTGTTCCCGCCCGTCGTGACCGGTACGGTCATCTTCTCCATCGGCGTTTCGCTGTATCCCACGGCCGTCAAGTATATGGCCGGCGGTATGGGCACGCCGCTGTGGGGTACCCCGCAGGCCTGGTGCGTCGCTCTTATCACCTTCGCCGTGGTCTTTGCGCTCGCCAACTTTGGCAAGGGCACGCTCAAGCTGGGATCCGTGTTCTTTGGCATGATCGTTGGCATGATCGTCTCCATCCCCTTTGGCATGATCGATTTCTCGAGCGTCGCCACCGCTCAGGTCTTTGCCCTTCCCAAGCTCATGCCCTACGCGCTCGAGTTTGATCCCGAGGTCTGCATTACCCTCGCCGTCGTGTTCCCCATGGTTGCCATCCAGGTTATCGGTGACGTCTCTGCCGCCTGCCTGGGCTCCATCGACCGTATGCCCACCGAGCGCGAGCTCTCCGGCGCTATCGTGTCCCAGGGCATCACCTCTATGGTCGGCGGCCTGCTGGGCGGTCTTCCCACCAGCGCCCTTGGCCAGAACGTGGGCATCATCTGCTCCAACAAGGTCGTCAACAAGTGGGTCTTTGTGACCATCGCGGCCGTCTTTGCCATCGCCGGTCTGTTCCCGCAGCTTTCTGCCGTCCTTTCCGCTATCCCGCAGCCCGTCATCGGCGGTGCGACCGTCGGCGTCTTTGGCACCATCACCATGAACGGCGTGCGCATGTTCACCCGCGAGGGCCTCACGCAGCGCACTACCACCATCGTCGGTACCTCCGTCGTCTTTGGCCTGGGTATCTGGATGGCCAGCGGTTGCCTTGCCGGCGAGGGTATGCCCACCTGGGTGTCCACCGTCATCGGCTCCAATGCCGTAACCCCCACCGCCATCATGGCCATTGTCCTTAACCTGATCCTTCCGCAGACGCCGGTCGTGGCTCAGCACATCGATGCTGCCAAGGACGCTGCCGTGGATCTGGTCTTGCCCGAGAGCAAGAAGTAACCAATTCGGTGTTATTCGTCGGCGGACGCATCGCCTCGTCCGCCGACGTCATGCGGCGCCAAGCCGCACTCCAACCGCTCCTTTTGCGTTCGCCGCTTGTCGCATTACGTTATAGCTAGCTATATTATAGAAAGGTATAATATAACTAGCTATAACGTAAAGGAAGGATGGCCCTGTGTTTATCGGAAGAACAGCGGAAATGTCCGAGCTCAATCGACTGTATGGCACGGGCTCCTTTGAGATGCCTGTGATTTACGGCCGCCGTCGTGTGGGCAAAACGCGTCTTATCACAGAGTTCATCCAAGACAAGAAGGCTATTTACTTTCAAGCTCGTCGTACCAATGCGGAGGCAAACCTGCACGGCTTTAGCCAGGCGATACTTGCAGGCTCGGTTGGTGCTGCAGGCGTGACGTTCCGTAGTTTTGACGAGGCATTCGATGCATTGGCCACCATGGCTCGCACGGAACGTTTGATTGTCGTGATTGACGAGTATCCCTATCTCGCCCAATCGAATCCCGAGATCAGCTCGTTGCTGCAAGACAAGATTGATCACCTGTACAAAGAGACTAGGCTCATGCTTATCCTGTGCGGGTCGTCGCTTTCGTTCATGGAAGAGCAGGTGCTGGGCTACGAGAGTCCGCTATACGGTAGGCGTACGGCCCAGTTTAAGATCATGCCGCTCGATTTTACGACGACCCTCGGCCTGTGGCAGAGCATGGGTCGCGAAGACGCTGCGGTTTGCTATGGCATGACGGGCGGCATTCCTGCGTATATCGAGAAAGTCGATCCCGCTGCACCGCTCAAGGACAACATCAAACGTCTTTTCCTTACTCCTACGGGCTATCTCTTTGAGGAGCCGAGTAACCTGCTGTTGCAAGAGTGCCGCAATCCCGAGCAATATGATGCGATCGTGCAAGCAATTGCTCAGGGGCGCTCGAAGATCTCGGAGATTGCGAGCTCTACGGGAATCCCTGCGAGCAACGTAAAGAGCTATGTGGATAAGCTGGCGTCGCTTGGGATTGTCGAGCGCGAGCTGCCCCTAAACGAGACGAGCAATAAGCGAGCCGTGTATCTGCTGAGCGACCAGATGTTTAGGTTCTGGTACAAGTTTGTGCCGCAGAACATTGGGCTGATTCAAAACGATATGGCCGAGATGGCGTATAAGCGCATTGAGCCGCACGTATCGGATTACATGGGTACGGTCTTTGAGCTTATATGCAGACAATACGTGTACGAACTCGCGCGCGCGGGCCAGCTCGATATGGTTCCGGCGAGCGTCGGGCGCTGGTGGGGGACGGATAATCGCACGCATACGCAGGAAGAAATCGACTTGATTGTTGACGATGGCGAGGGCGCTGCGCTGTTTGCGGAGTGCAAATGGCGCAATGAACCGGCGGGCGAAGACGTGCTGCAAAAGCTCGTGCACCGAAGCGAGCTCTTTAGACGGCAGCACAAAAGCTATGCACTTTTCTCAAAAAGCGGCTTTACGCAAAGATGTCAGGAAGCTGCGACGAACAGGGGAGATGCCAAGCTGATCTCGTTTGCCGAGATGTGCGAGCGGAGATAACCAAGCGCGCTCTGATGTGATGTTCGGAATGGGACGCGCCAATGATGCCAAGCGTAAAACCTTCAATGAATATGGCGTAAAAACTACAGCGGTCATGGCGTAAAAACTACATTGAAAGTAGCGTAAAAACAGCATTGAGAATGGCGTAATTTCGCATGTCGCATGATCGCCCGAGCTCGCATACGGCCTTTTGCGAGCTCTTGCCATGAACGAGAGCCAGGCTGTCACGTACAAGACGCTCATAAAGGACGCCTCGTATGGTGAGGCGGGCCCCGACGAGAGGACCATCGCTGCGTACCTGGATCTCTTCAACAGGCTCAAGCTGACCGAGGACCTGTGCGGATGGGAGCCATCGAGGTCAAGCTGAGCGATGCGAAAGCAGACGATGGAGCGAGAAATCTCAAGGCGCTGGAGAGGAAAGTGCTCTCCAATCCTGCCGCCCAAAATGCCGCGCCGGCGTTTTTGGCGGTCGTGGTTGGAAAGGGGAGCATTGCCTACACACGCGACGACGGCGTGGCGGTGATCCCCATGGCGGCACTTGGGGCGTAGTGGTTTTGCGGGCATGGCATTGCGCCCCGCTTTCATGTCCGCGCGGGCGCCTATCCTTACGGCAATGTAGCCGCCTGTGTAGTAAGCGGCAGACAACGGAGAAAGGCCCTAACCGTGTCAGCTGAAAAGACGCCGGGTATCTCGGCTATCGATACGACGAACTTTGCGCGCCAGATTGTGCTGGACTTTGAGTTTGCGCCGGTGCCAAAACAGCGCCAGCGCCGTGGACTGCGCAACGAGATTATCGAGGTCGGCGCCGTCAAGCTCGATTACCACGGCAACGTTATGGGCGAGTTTTCGCAGTTTGTGCAGACGGAATTTACCGAAGGCGTTGCGTTCCCCGTCCGCGAGCTTACAGGGATATCGGCCGTGGACACCGCGATGGCCGATCCGCTCTATGTGGTGATCAAAAGGCTCAACGATTGGATCGGTCGCTACTCCGCCCAGATAGTTTGCTGGAGCGGGGCGGATCGTCGACAGCTTTTGACCGAGTGCCAGGCAAAGCACATCGACCTTTCCGCATTTCCTACGGATTGGGCCGACTTGCAGGCGTTTTACACCTCGATCATGGACGTGGGCAGCCACGGGCGCGTTTCTTTGAGTGACGCGGCGACGTGGTTTGGCATCGAGTTTGACGAGTCGACGGGCCACGCCCACAGCGCTCTGGCCGATGCGCGCGTAACCGCCAAGTTGCTCAAGCAGATGATGGACGGGGACTACCGCGTGAGTCCGCACGCCCAGGAGATCCGCCAGCGGTGGGGGATGGGCGAGCGACCCCAGACGCGCCTTTCCAGCAAGTGCCCCGAGCTGGGCGACCTGCTGCTGAAGCTGAAGGCGGAGGGGAGGTAGACGGCACCCTCCGCCCATGCTGGTGCGGCGCCTTACTGCCTGGCAGTTCCTGACGTCGGCAAATGACTTCCGCAGTGGCCTATCACGATTAACTGTGCCTCGTCATCAAAACAAAAGTGCAGACGGAATGGGTCGCGGCGGTTGCGACCGTTGCCCTTAATGTGCGGCAAGATGCAAACCTGCTTACCGTTGTAAGTGCGTTGGCGGAGCCGCATGAGCTCGGTGTCGTTTTTAGTCAGCTTGGTCTCGGTCGGCGCGGCGTCAAACGAGGTCTGATTTTTAAACTCGCTATAGAGGTCTCCGGTCGTCGGGCGCTCCCCAAACTTGAGTTGCCACATAACGGTCGCTACGGATTTAAGGATTTGCCATTCCTCGTCAAGATCGGCAAAATCATAGCGGCGTGCCGAGTCGTATGCCTCGGGCAAAACGAAAACGCGCGAGGGCCAGAGATTCGCGGCAAACTTGAGCTCGTCCTCAAGGGTGCGCGGAAATGCCTCGAGCCCCTCGACAAAGCATGCTTCCGTCCTGAGTGCGGCTACCTGCTTTTCCGAGCGGTCGGCTCGCTCCAGCGCCTCTTGGAGTCGATACTTTAAGTTGGCGATCGTGTTCTCGGATTCATCCAACTCGAGCAGGCTGTTTTCCAGTTGCTCAATACGCTGCTCATACGCGGCGTTGCTGTCGGCGTAATCGTTGGCTAGCCCCTCCCAGAGCTGCCTGTCCGCAGTCTCTTTTGACAACAGCTCTTTAAGGTTGTCCATGGCCTCTTGGCTGTACGAGGCGTCAAGCGCTTCGGTGCGTTTTGCCTCGGCTACGGTTTCATCCTCTGCATGGCGTTTCATCTCTGCCATGCGGCTGCGTAGCGCCCCAATTGATTGACGTGATTTGTACCAGGCAATATCGCTCGTGTCTACAATATCGCCCCTGCCGCGCAAGAACGAGCGCCCCAGGCTCCGGTTAAGTATCGTGGATGTCTTGTTGCCGTACTCGTTCAGCCTATCGCGCCTGATGCAGAGGTGTCGACGTGCGTCTTCTTCGTCAGACAGATTGATGTTCGGTTGGAAAATACGAAGCGATGACTTGGGGCAGTTGTATCGATAGGCGGGCGTATCGTAGAGAAATAGATTGAACAGCTTTGATTTGAGCCGACCATCGGATTCATCGGCGGCAAACACGTTGGCTAGGCCCATAAGGTTATTGGCGAGCTTGCCAGGATCTTTGACGGGATATCGACCGGTATCATCGCTGGTTATTAGAATCAGGGGGAGCTCGCGCTGGCCGCTCAGAAGGTTGTCGGAGAACTCGGTGTCAAAGTTCTCAAACGTCAGGCGCGTGCACGATGTGTTGACGACTGTCTCTCCAACGCATGCCCGATGATTGGGAAGCGAAAACAGAACCTTTGCGATGCGGGGAATATTGAGGTCCGGTTCTGGCAGTGGCCAGCCTACATAATCGGGCTGGGTCGCATAGGTGACTTTGATATTGACTAGGCAGGAGCTATCATCGGCCGTCTCGAGGCCAATGCAAGTGTGCCAGTGACGATACGAATAATGACTGTCGGGCTCGTCATATTCAAAGGCCCAAGCGACGGGAATCTTGCCTCGCTTGTCATCAAAGGCTGCACGAGTGCAAATGCTCACGCGGCTGCCTGTGGTCATGCCTCCAGAATAGCCAACGGGATAGCTGAGGTTTCCAAATACAAAGTCGGAGGCAACGTTTTTATTGCTTGATAAAAACTCAAAGGCGCTCTGCTCGTGGCGCTTGCGCTTCTCTTTGTCGCGCACCCAGGTATAGATCTGGCGATACGCATCGACGATTGAGGGCGTGGTGGTCGAATAGGGCGAAAGCCTGAACTTTGCTCGGTAATGAATCTGTTCGTTTTCGGACCGCATGTTAGCCTCGCTTGCCTGGTGGCGTAATTGACCTGTAATGCTCAAGTGTAGGCGTTTGAGTAAAGGGCGCGCATCGAACAACGGGCGTTAGGTGCCAAAGCGTCTGTAAGCGTGCCAATGGGCGCCGGCGACGCGGAGCGACCATAAGGTGTTCACGCCGTTCGCAGCATTGTTGAACAACAAACCGCGCGAACTAAAAAAGGGTCCATTTACAGAAAAGGCGATGACATCGCAGGCCTATTGCAAGACAATGGGAATCGATTTTTTACTAACAATGTATTGCATATCGCAAACATGGGGATGGTCAACATGGGTTATGCCGACTTGCTGCGCAAAGATGCAAGCACCACGGATATTCGCGAGTTTCTCGTGAGTGGCGAACAGACCGCAATAACCGTGCGCATCCCCGATACATTGCGCGATGCCGCCAAGGAAGCCGCTTCTCTGAAGGGCACAAGCTTAAGTGCATACGTTCGCGAATGTTTAATCAAGGAGCTTACGAATGACAAGTAATGAACGGCAGAAGTACAGTCTTTCCTTTACGAGCATTGGCGCTCGTAGATTCGAGACTGCTGAGGTCGCGAGGGCCTTTGTCGACACTCCCGATTGGACAGAGGTTAGGCGTCGCATAGTCGAGGACGATATTATCAGCCTCAACAAAGAGAGCACTCGCAAGCGTGTTGGTGCCGAGATTATTAAACGCCTCAGGATGCTTGACGCGGATGAGGTGACATTTTTGGCCGAAGCCATCGACGACGACCAGCTCGCCATGACATGGCTCGCCATCTGCCGTACCTACCAGGTTTTGTATTCGTTCTCGACTGACGTCGTTGCCGCGCGCTTTTCCAATATGGTGCCCGATGTGCCCCGAACGGCATGGGCCGCTTTTGTAGATGAACAGTCTGTCGATCATCCCGAACTTGCACGTCTCACCGAAAAGTCGCTCAAACAACTCGAGTTCAGAGCATTCGGGATGCTCCGCGAGTGCCGCCTCCTCGACAACGCGGGCAACATCACCCCGCTCTATCCCTCGGCGCGTTTTGCGGACCTCATTCGCGAGCGCGCTCCGCAGGATATCGAGCTGTTTCCGAAAGCAGGTGTTTTGCTGTGACCAAAAAGTTCGAACACATCGGATCGCCCGAAGCGCGCGCTTTCATTGTTGAGCGTCTCTCCGACGATGCGCTACTCGGCCGCAAGGGCTATACGATGCGACAGTCGACGTATGTTTTGCCGTATCCCCCCGCGCAGAGGTCGTATGCTCGAGATCTCGTGGCTGCTATCTGCTCCGATGACCTGCCAAATAGGGGCGTCCGCGCTGTACAGGTGAACCTTTACGACGTCGTTCTCGACTATCTGGATTCCGAGGACATGTGGGAGCCTCTTTGTGAGGCCGAGCAAACCGCCACGCGCGACGAGCTCATCATGATGCTTCAGGACACCATTAGCGTTAGAGGCGTCATCAAGCCTGTCGTCGAGGCAGCTATCGACGATTCCGGGTGCGACATTGCGTTCATCACGGGCGTTGGAGAGACGTTTCCCTTTGTCCGCACACATACACTGCTCGGCGAAATCGAGACGGATAAACCCGTCGTGTTGGTGTTCCCTGGCGAATATCGCCAGAACGCCGACGGCTCGACCTCGCTGGACATATTGAACATCCCGTCCGAAGCAAATGGCGGCTACTACCGCGCGACGGACGTGTTTGACCTTTAGGGGGCAACTCTATGAAATACGAGTATATGTACGAAAAGCCGATCGACAGGCCAATCGATGCCGTTGTGAAGGCCTCTAGCGTTGAGCATCTTGCTAATGAACTCGACGAGTACGTGATTACTCCCGAACTTGCCGGTCACCTTAACCGTTTCTTTGATGAGTACAACGATCCCGATGGCACTGGTAATGGCGCATGGATTGCGGGCTTCTTCGGCAGTGGCAAATCTCACATGCTCAAGATTCTCGCGGTGCTTTTGGAGGACCAAGAGGTCGCCGGCAAACATGCCGTTGACTACATCCTGCCAAAGCTCGAGGACGACCCTGCCCTGCAGGGCGCCATGGAAGTGGCCCGCACCCGCCATCCGAGCGAGTCGATCCTCTTCAACATCGACATCATTGCGCCCAACCAGGGTCGCACCGAGGCGGGAGGTCTCCTTGCCGCCTTCATCAAGGTGTTCAACCACCATTGCGGCTACTTTGACGGCGACCAGCAGCATATCGCCAAAATGGAATATGACCTCGATCGAGAGGGATTGCTGGACGCATTCAAGGCGAGGATCGAGGCGGCAACCGAAAAACCGTGGGAAGATGTCCGCAGGGCGGCGCTCCTTTACGGTACCAAGATCACCGCGGCTTTCGACGAGGTGTGCGGAAATGAGCCCGGAACCAACGGCAACGTCGTAAGCTACTACCAGCAGACCTACAAGCCTGATATCCACGCCTTCGCGCTGCGCGTAAAAGAATACATCGACGCGCGCGGACCCGGGTTCCGCTTGAACTTCTTCGTCGACGAGGCCGGCCAGTACATCGCCAAGGATTCAAACTTGATGACCAATCTGCAATCCGTTGCAGAGGAACTCGCCACCGTGTGCGACGGCGCTTCATGGGTGGTTGCCACCAGCCAGGAGAACATGGAGGACACCATCGGCCAGATGACCGACAGGTCCGCCAACGACTTCTCTAAGATCCAGGCGCGGTTCAAGGTCAAGATGCAGCTCACGTCCAAGGACGCCAAGGAGGTCATCAAGCAGCGTCTTCTGGCCAAGAGCCGCGATGCCCTCCCCGCCCTGGGCGCAATGTACGACAGGTACAAGGACGACTTCCCGGTGCTCTTTGACTTCGCCGATGGTTCGAAGCGTTATGTGGGCTACAAGGATGAGGACGATTTTGCAGACACGTACCCCTTTGTGCCCTATCAGTTTGACCTGTTCATCACTGCAATGCGTGGTCTTTCCGACTACAATGCCTTCATGGGCAAGCACCTTTCTACGGGAGCCCGCTCCATGCTCGGCGTGTTTCAGGAGGTCGGCGTCGAACTCAACCGCGGTGACGGCTCGACGGAGGGCCAGGATCTGGCAACGTTCGACTCAATGTTCGAAGGGCTGCGCAACTCGTTAAAGAGCGAGGTCTATGGTGCCATCAGCATCGCCGAGACAAACCTTGCTGACATGCCCATGGCGATCCGCGTCCTCAAGGCACTGCTGCTCGTCAAATACTGCAAGGACTTTAAGGCAACGCCGGGAAACCTGCGCGTGCTCCTGTATGGCTCTTTCAAGCAGAACACGGCAACGCTCGAGCAGGAGATTAAGGATGCGCTTGCCGAGCTTGAACGACAACTCTACATACGTCGTAATCCCAACTCGAACATCTATGAGTACCTTACCGACGATGAGAAAGAGATCGAGACGGAAATCCGTACGACGGAGATTCAGACCTCGGATGTACGCGACATGATTGGCGATGCGTTTAAGGATATCGTTGGCGCCTCGCGCGCAAGCTACGAGAATGGTTCCTTCTCGCATGCCTTCCCATACAATCTTAAGGTGAACGGCGACGCCATCGGACGTTCGGGCAACGACCTGACTGTTGACATTGTGACCGATGCTCCATCCGGTATCGTGGATGTTCCAACCTCTGGCCCCAAGACGCTCGCGGTTGTGTTGCACAATCCCAATGCGTTTCTCAACGATGTCGCCTTGTTCGTAAAGACAAATAAGTACGTAAACCAGGCGAGTGGTTCGAACGAGATTCGCAACGCGATAATCGCTGACAAGAGGGCAGTACTCAACGCGCAGTCGCGTAAACTCCGCGCCGATTTAGATGAGCTGATCGGAGAGGCGCGCTTCTATGTTTCTGGAGTCAACATTACCGACTCTGTGAGTGGTTCGGGCAAGGTCGCCATCGAGTGTGCTGTGGGCGAACTTGTGCGGCGCAGCTACACGGGCTTGCAACAAATTGTGCAGAACTACACCGACAGAGACGTTTACAACAGCTGTCTGCCGGCCCAATCGATGATTGACCTTCCTCTTCCCGAGTATGCCCAGACGGTACTTAGCTGGATCGGCATCATGGGTTCGGGCTACGCGGTAACCGTCGGCGGCGATGGCACGTCGAGTCTGATGGCGCACTTTACGAAGGACGAGTACGGATGGCCCGACGTTGCCGTTCGCAATGCGGTGGCGACGCTTTACGCCGCCGGTCGCGTCGAGATTCGTAAGGCGGGATCGCTCCTCGAGGGCACCGCTCTCGCGCAGGCGCTCAAAGTTGGTCGCGATATGGATAAACTTGTCGTTGCCAAGGTCGAGGCCGTGTCCCCCGAGCGTCTTGCATCGATTAAGAGCTCGTTTAGAAAGCTCGTGGGCACCAATCCCGTTGGCGGCGATGCCAAGTCCATCGCAGGCGAGATGGTGACCTATCTCGAGCAGGAAGTTCCAGCGTTCCGCGCTGCCGAGGGACGAGCCTCGACTTATCCATTCGCCACCGAATTTACCGGGAAGCTTAACAAGCTTAACGCTGCGCTTGGCGCGGTGAATGCTGATTGGAAATGGCTCGTCGACCAGTTTCCCGAGAAGGCTGACGCCCTCGCGGAGGACAAGGTAGACCTGTCGAGTATGAAGCAGTTTATTGAAGGCTCGCTGCTCGCTGTTAAGTGGAATGAGGTCAAGGGGTTCGGCGAAACCGGCCTTGCCGAGATGCGTGACCTTGGCATCGACATTACCTCCGACCTTGAGGGAGCGCTTGCGGTCGTGAACGACCCTCAGTGTTATAAATCGCGCGATATCCCTCGTGCTGCGAGTGATGTCAGGCGGGCGAAGAGCGAGATTGACCGTGCTAGGGAGAGCTTAAGGTCCGACGTTGCTAAGGAGCTCGACGAATATCGCGCTTCGTTTGAGAGCGCGTATGACATGGATACGGTGCCAGAGGAAGCGCGTCTCTCGCTTGCAGAGATTTTCGATCAAGCGGCGGCGAGACTCGCCGAAGAACAGTCATCGCTGCGCATACGGACTTTCCTTGAGTCGTTTAAGGATGCCAAGGCGGCAAGCATAGTTTCCCTGCTCAATCCACCTGCGGCCGCTTCTACGCACACGCAAGAAAACGACGAGTCTGACGGGGAAGCCGCTGGGTCGCAGCCCGAGCCCGCCCGGACCCAAGCGCCCATGACCTGTGCGCTGAGCTCGCTACGTGCGGGGGCTTATGGTAAACCGACCATCAAGAGTAGGCAGGATGTCGACGACTATCTCGAGGCGCTGCGCGCTGAGCTCGAGGCCAAGGTCGACGACGGAATCATCGTTACGAGGTAGGAACTGTGGACATCGACGTTCATGAAATCGAGGACAGGATCAAGGGCCAGTTCAGCCTTGGTCATGCGACGCTGTTCTGGGAGGACGAGTCCGGCGAGTACGCCGAGACTGTCGCCTCTTTAGATTTGGACGGCGGCGCTATCCTCGACGCGACTGGCGCGGAACTTGCATGCAAGCGGACGATCCTTCGCGAGCGACCTGCCCATAATCTTGTTGTCTATCGTTCGGGTGCAAAGCCGTGTTTTCAGGATGACTTTCTATACGACATAAAGCTCGCTGCCACGCCCTTCACTTGCAAGATGGAAGGTATCTGGGCAAGCGAATGCGGCGTTCCTATGGCCCTTGCCGACGCACTCACCGAACATGGGCGCTTTTTCAACTCAAAGGAGCGTCGCAAGGCCCTCGCGGCAAGCGTGCTAAGTAAGACTGACGACCGTTCTCTTCGCTTGGCGATGCTCGCCGCGTGCGTAGGATCGAGGGCGGAGATTCCTCGCGATGCCGTGCGTGATGTGGTGAAGAAGCTCCTCGCCGAGCTTGGGCGCGGGCAGGATAGGACGTTGCGAGTCATTTACGAGTGCGGGCTTGTCACAACGCTTTGGTCCGAGATCTTTGAAGTAGTGGGATATGCCGCGCCCACGGGTGAAGACCCGACCCTCGAAGACCTTGCTCTCAAGATGCTCAAGGCACGCTGCGTTGATCTCATTTGTGACAGTGCGTCGCTCAAAGCGGATGCTGCGCGAATACTCGCTGACCTTGCCGCCAGCAGCCGCACCAGCGATTCGTATGACTCGCTGGCACGCGAATACTCCGACGCTGTCGTTTCATCGGTGGGTACTGACAAGCGTTCAATGGAGTCTATCGGCACCAACGATACTCTGGCAGTCTTCGATGACTGGATTATCACAGATATGCTTGGACGTGCTCTCGACGGCACGTTGCACGATGCTGATGCCCAAAACGAGCTAAACGTACGCCTGCATACTCACTGGTTTGAGGCTTACGCTCCCCAGTATGAGGTTCTGGCTGCTGCGGCCGTGACGCTTGAGGGGATTGAGGCATACAAGAAGGAATGCACCGCGGCGACAACCGAGAGAGAAATCTTTGACGCGTACTGCGCCAATTGGCACCGCATCGACGAGGGATATCGTTGCTTTGTGAATGCCATGCGCAATACGACCGCCCAGTTTAGGAGGAGGGCCAACGAGCTTGTGTCCAAGGTCGATGACGCCTATGGCAAGTTTCTCGTTGACCTGACCGATCGCTGGCAACTGCATCTTATGGATTCGGGGGCCTATCCGCCCTCGTCTATTCCTCCACAGTCGGGATTCTTCTGCGAGAAAGTCGAGAAAGAACTCCCGATGGCCGAGAAGGGCAAGCGTCTGGGCGTTATCGTTTCCGATGCGATGCGCTATGAGGTTGGTGCCGACCTTTCGACTCGTATCGCCGGCGGAGCCTTGTCTTCGGGACGTACCCTCGTGAGTGCGAGCTGCGAGGGAATGGTCTGCATGCTGCCGAGTTATACCCAGTTGGGTATGGCGGCACTACTTCCTGAAGGGACTATGGAGGTCGACTTGGCTACGGCTAACGTGCTTAAGGACGGTGACGCCACCGATGGGCTCGCCAATCGCCAAAAGGTCGTAGAGACAGCGATTCCTGGCGCCATGCTCATCCAGGCGTCAAAAGTCCTTGAAGAGGGTTTGCCCAATGTCGAGGGCGCTCCGCTCGTGATGGTCTACCATAACGCGATTGACAAGCGCGGTGACTCTCGCGACACCGAGGGTGAGGTCTTCGCAGCGTGCGAAGATGCAATCACCCAGGTGATGAAGATTGCCGGTGAGCTTCTGCACGCGGGATGCGGCAAGGTCCTCGTGACCGCCGATCACGGTTTCCTCTATCAAGATGGCCAAGTCGAAGAGTATAACTTTGCCGCGGCGGACGGTCTTACCGATCTTGCCCATGCTTCCGGTCACAATCTTAGCCACGGCAGAAGATATGCCATGGGCTTGACGCTGCCAAAGAGCGACGTTCTTATTGAATACTCTTCGGCACAGCTTTCGCTTGGTGGCGAGGGACGGTTCGCCTTCCCTCGGGGTATTACACGCTTGCGTTTGCGCGGCAGTGGCGCACGCTATGTCCACGGCGGTGTTTCTCCACAAGAGAATGTCGTTCCGGTGGTAACCATAAAACGAGTCGACGCTCGTCAGACGGCGGAGTGCACGGGGGTTCAGGGCTTCCTTTGCGGAAGGCCCGCCATTACCGGCTCAACGGTGACCCTCGACGTATACCAAACGGAGCCGTGCTCCGAGAAGGTAAATCCGCTGACCGTGCGCGTCGGCCTTTACGACCCCGATGATGCGAGCCGCCTCCTTTGTGCAGAGGTGCAAACGCTCGAGCTCGCGAGCGCTTCACAGAGTTCTGAGGAACGTAAGACCCGTGTCACGCTCCACGTGACCGACGACGTGGACGACTGCGCCGCCGCAATTCTCAGGATAAGCGCGCGCGTGGGAAACACCAACCAGTTCGATGCCGAGTGGGAGCAGCGGCTCTCCGTGAACCGCGCGTTCGGCAACGACTTCGACTTCTAGGACGGCAGACATGGACTCCAACAAGATAAAGAACCTGGCCTTCGGCGCCCGCGACGCATTACGCGCCGAGGTCGCCGCGAGGATCGACGCCGTCCTGGAGCCCGGCAGCCCCGAGCGGCTCGACCTGCCCGAGAAGGTCAGGAGGCTCGAGGCCGTCATCGACGACAAAGGTATGGACGCCGTCGTCGAGTCGACGGCGTACACTTGGTTCAACCGCCTGTGCGCGCTGCGCTTCATGGACGCGAAGGGCTACACGCCCGTTCCCGTGGTGACGCCGCGTCCGGGTACGACTCAGCCTGCGATTCTTACCGATGCCGCCCAGGGCATCTTCGACCCAGATTGGGGCTTTTCTCGCCTTGTGCGCGATCACGTGCAGAGCGTCCTCGCCGGCGGCAGCGGCTCCGGCGCGAACCGCACCGAGGCGGCCTACGGCGAGCTGCTGGTGGCGGTGTGCGACCGCTACGCCGCGGCGATGCCCTACTTGTTCGGTGAGGCGGCGGCGTCGAGCCTCGTCATGCCGCAGGGGCTCCTGGCCGAGGGCTCGATCCTGCGCCGTATCGTCGAGGACATGGACGACGAGGAGTGCGAGACCGTCGAGGTGTTGGGCTGGCTCTACCAGTTCTACGTGGCGGAGCGCAAGGCGGAGTACAACGACAGCGGGCGCAAGGCGACCGCGGACGACATCGCGCCCGCCACGCAGCTGTTCACGCCAGACTGGATCGTGAAGTACCTCGTGGAGAACTCCCTCGGGCGTCTCTGGATGCTCAACAATCCGGGCTCGGCGCTCGCCAACAAAATGGACTACTACATAGCCCCCGAGGGCGAGACCGAGGACTTCATCAGGGTCTACTCGCCTGAGGAGCTGACGCTGTGCGACCCGGCGTGCGGATCGGGCCACATCCTCGTGTACGCCTTCGACCTGCTCTTCGAGATCTACCAGGAGGAGGGCTACTTCCCGGAGGACGTCCCGGCGCTCATCCTGCAGAACAACCTCTTCGGCATGGAAATCGACGGCCGCGCCGCCGAGATCGCCAAGTTCGCGCTCGAGATGAAGGCGCGCGAGAAGGACCCCGATTTCTTCGAGAAGCATATCGATGCGAACGTTATGGTGCTCGAGCCCGTCGCGTTTGAGCCTGGCGCGCTCGCGGGCGCAGGCCCGATCGCGAGCGCGATCGAGCTGCTCGACGCCTTCGAGCACATGACCGAGGTGGGCAGTCTCTACGTGCCCGCACCCGGCGACATGGCCGCCGTGGACAACGCTATCTCGAGCTTCAGCGGGGACGATCTGCTTGGTGCCGGTATTCTCAAGAAGCTCCGAACAATGAAGGACGTGCTTGAGGCACTGTCTCGCAGGGTCGACTGCGTGGTCGCGAATCCGCCGTATATGGGCAGTTCCAGTTTTAACGCTTGGGTAAGTGATCGTTTTAAGAGGCTTTATCAAAATGAAAAAGGCGATTTGTGTACCTGTTTTATAAAACGAGGACTATCACTTGCCAAGTCAAACGGTTACTTAGCGATGATTACAATGCAATCGTGGATGTTTGAGGCGTCTTACGAAAAGATGCGGAAACAGACGTTGTCAAAACTCTATTTCTGCAGTTTATTGCAGCTCGGGATTAAGGCGTTCAAAGATATCGGCAACGACGTGGTGCAGACATGCGCATTTGCCCTGTGCAATACAACTTCTGATGGGAATAAGTTTATCGCCGTTAAGCTAGACGAACTAAAAAATTACGAACAGAAACAGGAAGGCTTCTTTGACAAGTCTCTTAGGTATTGCATTGATATTAGCGAAATCAGATCAATTCCAGGGATGCCCTTTTCTTCATACTGGGCACCTAGAGAGCTGCTTGATGCTTGGAACTGTTGTTCTTATATTGAAGAGTTCGGAACATATACTGGCTCTCAAAACGTCACTGGGAAAAACGAAGTCTATGTTCGCCTTCATTGGGAAGTCCCTTGTTCCTTAATTGGCGAAAGCTATTGGGTGCCGTATGCAAAGGGTGGTAATTTCAGAAGGTATTACGGAAACATACTTCATGTTGTTGATTGGCGATTACCTGCTCGCGATTTCTATTCCACAAACGCAAGTTCAAACCTTCTCGATTCGTCGCTCTGGTTTAAGGAGGGAATTACTTATTCTGCCGTAACAAGTCGCGGTACCGGTTTTCGCTATTTGCCCAAGGGCTGCGTTTTCGATAAGGGCGGAGCTTCTATAATTACAAGCACTAATTTATTCAATTTGCTTGCGATACTGAACTCGCGAATCGCCAAGCTGCTATTCGAAGTTCTCAATCCGTCGGTTAATCTACAGGTTAGGGATATTAAGGCACTTCCTATTCACATTCCTGATGATGACCAGATGAGTGACGCATGCCGTCAACTCACATATATTGCGCAAGATGACTGGGATGACTCTGAAATAAGTATGGGGTTCCAATCTTCCCCTTTGGTGCGGTTTGGTGCAAACTCGCTGCGCAGGGCTGCTGAGGATTATCAGGTTCTTATTGCTCAACGCATGGTTGATGCTGGCTCTTTGATGGCAACGATAGACAACTGCTGTTGCGCACTCTATGGAGTGGATCCATCTGTTCTGCCTCCATTGGAAAGGAGGGATTATCCAGTACGAGACTTTAATCTAAAAGCAACGATTAAATCGTTCGTCTCCTACGGAGTTGGCTGCATCATGGGCCGCTACTCCACCTTCGCGTCCGGGTTGATCCTGGCCGACGCGCAGCAGACGGTGGACGACTTCAAGGCGAAAGTCCCCGATGCCGGGTTCCTGCCCGACGACGACGCAATCATCCCCGTGCTGGACGGCGAGTGGTTCAGCGACGATATCGTAGCTCAGTTCCGCAAGTGGCTCGAAGTGACCTATGGAACAGAGACGCTTGACGAGAATGTGAGATTCATCGAGGATGCCCTGGGCAAGGATCTGCGCAAATACTTCGTCAAGGATTTCTACAAGGACCATTGCGCGACCTTCCAGGTGGCGCTTAGCGGCAAGCGCCCCATCTACTGGATGTTCGCGAGCCCCAAGGGCAGCTTTCAGGTGCTCGTGTACATGCACCGCTACACGCCGAGCACGGTCGGCCAGATCCTGACCAAGTACCTGCGTGAGTACGTCGAGAAGCTCAATGCGAAGATCGGCCAGCTCGATCAGAGCGACCGTGCAGCCGATAACCGTCAAGCGGACAAGTATCGTGCGGTGGTGCGCGAGCTAACTGACTGGGAGCGCGACGTCATCTACCCGCTGGCCAACGAGCGCGTAGACATCGACCTGGACGATGGCGTAAAGGTCAATTACAACAAGTTCCCGCACGCCTTGGCTAAGGTTACGGGTCTGAGCACGTGGAAGTAGGGCTGCGCATGGACGCATTGGACAAGAAACTTAACGACGTATTTACGGGCTACGTAGTTCGTAAGGACCTTGTCAAGCTCGTGAAGGGCAATGCAGCGGTGCCTAGCTACGTGCTTGAGTACCTGCTGGGGCAGAATTGCGCCACAGATGATGAAGGCCAGATTGAGGCGGGCGTGGAGCGCGTGCGCAGCATCCTTGCCAAGCACTACGTGCAACGTGCCGAGGCTGGCGCTATACGTTCGGATATAAAACAAATTGGACAGAAACGCATCATCGACAAGGTTTCGGTCACGCTCAACGAGAAGCGCGATGCCTACGAGGCATCCTTTGAAAACCTGGGTGTGTCCAAGGTCCTTGTGAGCTCCGACACGGTCAAGAAGAATCGTCGCCTGCTCGTTTCAGGTGTGTGGTGCATCGCCGATTTATCCTACGAGGCAAATGAGGCGCGCGATGAATCGCCCTATGTCCTCAATTCGCTTAAGCCTATTCAGATGTCGCGTTTCGACTTTGAGGGCTTCGTTGCACGCCGCTCGCAGTTTTCTGAGGATGAGTGGATTGACGTACTCATCCGCTCGATTGGATTGGACCCTAATCAGCTGGGTCGCCGTGCCAAGCTGTTTCAGTTGACCCGCCTCGTGACCTATTGCGAGCGCAACTACAACTTGGTTGAGCTGGGTCCCAAGGGTACCGGTAAAAGCCATGTGTTCAGTGAGTTCAGCCCGCACGGTATCCTTATCTCGGGCGGCGAGGTAACGCCGGCGAAGCTGTTCGTGAACAACTCCACGGGTAAGATCGGTCTGGTTGGCTACTGGGATTGCGTGGCGTTCGACGAGTTCGCCGGCAAGAACAAGAAGCCCAAGGCCGACATCGTTGACATCATGAAGAATTACATGGCCAACAAGAGCTTTAGCCGCGGCATCGAGCAGGTAACGGCAGAGGCATCCATGGTGTTCGTGGGCAATACCAGCCACGACGTGAGCTATATGATTAACAAGACGGACCTGCTCGAGGACCTGCCTGCCGTCTACCATGACCCGGCGTTTATTGATCGCCTGCATGCCTATATCCCTGGCTGGGAGATGGATATTATCCGCGGCGACATGTTCTGCAGTGATTTCGGCTTTATCGTTGACTATCTTGCCGAGGCCTTGCGTGCCATGCGCCCCATGGACTATTCGGGTGAGGTCGATCGGTTCTTTGAGCTTTCTAGTAGCATTTCGACACGCGACCGCGACGGCGTGGTAAAGACGTGCGCAGGCCTGATGAAAATTCTATTCCCCGGGCGCAACGAGACCGCCGAGGAAGCCGCTGAGATCGTTGAGTTCGCTTTGGAGCTGCGCAAGCGCGTGAAAGACACGCTCATCCGCATTGACGAGACCTTCGAGCGTGTCGACTTTGCCTATCGGCCCAAGGAGGGCGGCGCCTGGAAGCAGGTGACAACACTCGAAGAGCTAGACTATCCTGCGACGTATCATTCTCTGGACAAGGTGCCCTGGGAGGGCGACGGGGGCAAAGCGCCTATGAACGACGAGCTCGAGGCGGCGGTCCGGGCGGAGGAATGCGCCGCCGAGGCATCCGTTGATAAGCCTGCTGTGTCCGCCGAGGCTGAGGCAACACCTCCTGCGCAGTCTCAGCCGAAACCAGCGGTGCGCAAGCCTGGAGCTGGGCACATTGCCCTGCGGGAGAACCAGCGTGGCGTTTCCTATGAGAAGCTTTTTGGCGCCTACTTGGATGGGGCGCAGAACGTTGAGATTATTGATCCATACGTGCGCACGTTCCACCAGTGTCGCAACGTAATGGAGCTGCTCGAAGTGGTCGTGCGTCATTGCAAGTTTGACGTGACTTCGGTAAAGGTGCATCTGATTACAGCTCCCGACGAACACCTCGATTCCAAGCAGGAGGAGTACCTGGAGCAAATTAGGGAGTCCATGTCTCCCTTGGGCCTTGATTTTACTTGGAAGATTGATCGCAGTGGTGCGCTTCATGCGCGACATCTCAAGATTGATGGCAAGTGGGACATCCTGCTCGATCGCGGGTTGGATATTTGGCAACGCTTCGATAGCGGCAACGCTTTTAGCATCGAGAACCGCCTACCCGAAATGCGTCGTGTGAAGGCATTTGAGCTTACGTACATGAAGGTGAGCGAGCAATAGGGCCGCTTGTTGTCATTTGCCGATGTAACGACATGCCGTCGTTGCAATCTTTGGTGCATTTGAGCTAAGCCGTGGCGCTACAACAAAGTTGCGCTATGGCAGAAAGGCTGGTTTCGTGTGGGTGCTTGGATGATTCGTGCTGGGCGCGGGGGAGTATACGCGCCCAGTTGGCTCGAGCGTGGCGTCATAGGTATCAGTTGGGATTTCGATGGTGCCGACATTGCTGCTATGGATCGCGAGCAGATTAGGGCGGCATATGGCCAGGCGCATCCCAGTGACAGCAAGGGTAAAGTCGCGGCGGGTGTTGGCCAGGTTTACCGCTTTGCGCACGATATGACGACGGACTCGACCGTTGTCATGTACGACCCGGAGAGCCGCCTTTATCACCTTGGCGTTATCACTGGCCCCTGCGTTGCCGTCTGCGATATGGACGGAGTGACCTACACGCGAGACGTCAAGTGGGGCGAAACCGCTCCACGTGACGTGCTCTCGCCTTCTTCTAAGAATTCACTTGGCGGCATCCAAACCATCTTTGCCGTGTCTGATGAAGTCATGGCCGACCTCATGAACGCTGCAAAGGACAAGTCGGTGGTGCCTTCGAATGATTCCGCCATCGATGATAACAACGCGACGAATGACGAAGAGACCCTCGCAGCGACCTATGACAATGGCATTGAGCTCATTAAGGATCGCGTTAACCAGCTCGATTGGGAGGATATGGAGCGCTTGGTAGCGGGCTTGCTCAAAGCTATGGGCTACTGCACTCGCGTTATGCTCAAGGGCCCTGATGGTGGTCGCGATGTGGTGGCGTCTCCGGATGCTCTCGGATTGGAATCGCCTCGCATTGTCGCCGAGGTTAAGCATCGTAAGGGCGCTATGGGAGCCCCGGCGGTTCGTGCATTTATTGGTGGCCTTCGCGCGGGCGATCGCGGTCTTTACGTGTCTACGGGTGGCTTTACGAAAGAGGCGCGCTACGAGGCGGACCGTGCAAACATTCCCGTGCGACTGCTCGATATGGATGCCTTCGTACGTCACTATGTCGAAATCTATGACAAGACCGATGACGACACCCGTTCCATCCTTCCGCTCACACGTATCTGGTGGCCAGCTTAAATAAGGAGACATTGCCATAAATCCGGCTGGCACTTGTGCATGTCAAAAGGCATACACAAGTGCCAGTCTTTTGACATTGCGCGGCTTGAGCGGCGGCGCGCAACGGCCGCACGTCACCATGGCACCGCCTGCGTCCGCCTACATCCCCGCAATCCCGCGCGCGGCACTCAGCAGCTCGTACTCCCTCTGGCTCCACTGGCACAGCTCGGCCGCGCGTACGGCGCCGCGGCACAGGTCCAGGAATACCTCGGCTCCCTCGCAGAAGCACTCGCGGGCAAAGGCGCCGGATCCGTCCGCAACGCACGTGCCGTCGGCAAAGAGCTTCCAGCCAGACGGCTCGCGAGAGTCGTCTCCGAGCAGCTTGATCTGCAACACGTGCGGGTCGCCGGCGGCGCAGAGCTCTTTCTCAAGCTTCTTCACCGTAAAGCGCATCTGGTGGGAGAGGCTGCTATTGACCATGGCCGAGGCATAGCCGCTCGGCTCGTCCAGAAGATGCATTCGTTTTTGCTTGGCTGCCAGGTTGTGGAAGTTGCGCTCACTGCGCTCGGAGAAATTGTCCATACGGACTCCTTTCATCGATGTTGGCAGGGCCACCGTGCCTCTTGGCCGGTTGGCGTCGGGATCGTGGAGCCAACTCTCTACCCCGACTCTGGATAAAACGCGCCCGCTCCTTGCGGACACGATGGAGTCTATCAGCACGCGCGGACAAAAATCAAGCGCCGCGTTTGAAATGACGCGCGGACGGCGCTTGATTTCGCCAGCTGCTGCTAGGCTTAAATCAGAAAAAGTGTCGAAATCGACCATATAAAAGTATGGAAAAGTGTCGTAATGTACACTTTAAAACCTCGGAAAAGTGTCGAAATAAGCACCTAACAATCACGGAAAAGTGTATCCTAGTGCTAAAACAGCACGTAATAAGGGGTACGCTTATGCTACAGAGAAAAGCGAAAGCACAATTTGAATCTTGGCTTGCCTCGTCGCCTAACAAGGCTCTTTTGGTCAAGGGTGCCCGACAGGTGGGAAAGTCATATCTGGTCAACGCGTTCGCACGTGAATCGTTCGAAAACGTCGTGACGTTCGACCTTATCGCCGATGTGTCTGTGCGCGATTCGTTTTTGGCGGCGAAAAGTGCGGACGACCTGCTTGTGCGCATGTCTATTGCTGCGACGCAGCCGATGGTTGCGAGCAAGACCGTCGTGGTTATCGACGAGGTGCAGCGATGCCCCAACGTGGTGACGTTTATCAAATACCTGGTCCAGCGCGGCGACTTTCGATACATCCTTATCGGATCGCTCCTTGGCGTTGAGCTCGAGGGCATCGACTCCCTGCCGGTGGGGTATGTCGAGCAGGTCCAGATGTACCCGCTCGACTTTGAGGAGTTTTGCTGGGCAAATGGCGTTGGTGCCAGCGTGTTTGACATGCTCAGGGGCTGTCTAAAGGATGAGGGGGAGCTCCCTGGCTTCCTGTATGACCGCTTGCTCGATCTGTTCCATCAGTATGTGGTGGTGGGAGGCATGCCCGACGCGGTCAATTCCTTCTTGGCGACGCGCAATGTCGACGAGGTTCGAAACATCCACCGCGATCTTCACGCCCTGTATCGCGATGACATCGCAAAGTACGCTCCGCCCGAGCTGCGCCTGGTTATTCGCGATATCTATGATTTGATTCCCAGCGAAGCGGGTTCTAAAAACAAGCGATTCAAGCTGTCATCGATAAGCGGTGTTAAGCGTTTTTCGCAGGTGACAGACCATTTTCTTTGGCTCTCGGAGGCGGGCGTTGCGCTTCCCGTGTATAACGTGACAGCTCCGGTAGCGCCTCTTTTAATGGGGGAGCAGCGAAATCTGTTTAAGCTGTTTTACTTGGACACCGGAATGCTCATGTCGTCGTATTCCAAGAAGGTTGCCCGAGGGGTATTTGATGGAGAGGCAGAAGGCCCCTTTAGCATGAATATGGGGGCGGCATTCGAGGGCTTTGTCGCGCAAGAGCTCAAAGCCCACGGATTCAGATTGCGCTACTTTACGTCTAAAAAGGTCGGCGAGCTCGATTTTGTGGAGGAGACGCTCGATGGGGAGGTTCTTGCCATCGAGGTCAAGTCGGGCAAGAGCTTTAAGTCCCATGCGGCGCTCGACAACGCGCTCGTGACGAAGGGTTACGGAATCGACCGTGCTCTGGTGCTTGCTGAGTGCAACCTGCACCGCGATGGAGAGGTGTTGTATCTGCCCATCTTTATGGCGGGCCTCTTGGAGCCGTAACGCGTTGCCGGCTCTTCCAGCCCTCCTTTAACCTTCGCTACTCGTCTCCGTCGTTGGGGTTGCCCTTGAGGGTGTTGATGTCCAGGTACTGGTTGTCGTCCTCTTTTTGCTGCGCTGCCGATTCGGACGCGGTGGGGCCACGGAACAGCTGGAATCCCTCAAGCGCGATCACGCCGAGCAGAGCGATGATGATGGCGATAAAGACAACCTTTGCCGCTTGGGGAAACTCGGAGAAGTGCGGCGGCTCTTCCTCGGTGTAGTAGTCGGCAAAGCGCTCGTCGTCGGTGCCGCGGGTATACGACGATGCCGATGCGTCCTTTACGCCGGTCTTGTTGTACTCGGGAGTGGACGCGTCGGCAAACGGGCTGTTATCGTATGCGCTCGATGCGGATCCGTAGTCCTCGGTCTCAATGCGGGAGGCGCGGGACGCGGCATCAAAGCGGTCGTTGTACGCTGTTGTTTCGCTGTAATCGGAGTCGCGTTCCTCGGCAGCTGCAAACAGCGGGTTGACCGGAATATCGAGCGCCGGCATGTCGGCCGAGGTCTCGTCCAAGTCGGCCGCGGCCCAGGAATCGAAGGCAAACTGGCGAGTTGCAAAGTCGTCGAGATCCGCAACGGGCGGTTCGGGCGCATTGTGCTGTGCCGCGGCGATAAACGATGCCGTCTCGGTAGGATCGTCTGCCGAAGGGGTTTTGCCGCCCATGAGTTCATCGGCGGTCCAAGGGCGGTCGCTCATCACGTCGTCGAGGCTCAACGCAAACAGATCGTCTTCGCCCTCGTCAAACGCGTGTTTCGCATGCCTGGCGGTAGGCGCGATGCCTCCGTGGCTGCTGCGCGATGCGTTGCTCGACCTCATCTTGTCCCATCCTTTCGAACTGTCTAGCCCCTCGATTATATGGAACTTGCCTTGTCACCGATGCCCGAATTCGCGCATTCAAGAACTCGTACTAAGGGGAGGATGGTTCAGGTGGGTCGTTTACTTGTCGTCGACCTCTGCCTTGGCCTCGTTGAGATAGCTGTAGAAGCTGTACTTGGAGATGCCAAAGAACTCGCAGGCGCGCTCGCTCGATTTGGAGATAAGGAAGGCGCCGCGGCGGTCGAGGTATCCGATAGCGCGAATGCGCTCGTCCTTGGTCATGAGGGCGGCGGGCTTGCCCACGTATTGCTCGCACTCGCGCAGCAGATCCTCGAGCAGGTCGCCGATGTTTTTGGTGATGGGCTCGGGCTCGGTATATCCCTTGTCGCCCGTGCCGGTGAGCGCTTCGAGCGAACGCTCAAACGCCTTCATGAGCGTGATGTCAAAGTTGATGCCCATACTGCCAACGGGGTTGCCGTCGTCATCGCGAATGAAGATGGTCGACGATTTGAGCAGCTTGCCGTCGGCGGTCTTGGTGAGGTACGGGGCCCGGTCGTGGATCTCGGTGGCATCCTCGTGCATGGACTCGAGCACGATGTGGCTGGGACCGTCGCCCAGTTTGCGTCCGCTGACGTGGCCGTTTTCAATCGCCACGATAGAGTGGTCCATGTCCTCGGTCTCCAGATCGTGGACGACGATTTCACAGTTGGGACCAAATTGGAGTGCCAGGCTGTGTGCAAGGCGCTTGTAAAACTCAATCTGTGCGGGGGTCATGGGTGCCTTCCTAAAAATTTGTTTGGGCTCACTGTGCCACAAATGCCACATGGTCGCAAATAACAAAAGCGTCGCTGCGTTATAAGACCGCCAACGGCCAGGACACCATCTTTATGCACCCGCTGCGCGAGTTATGGGTACGATGGTTTCAGGGGAGGTATCACCATGAAACTTGGATGCGTCATTATGGCTTCGGGCGAGGGCAAGCGGTTTGGCTCTAACAAGATGCTTGCCGATATCTGCGGAAAGCCGCTGATTCAGCGGACGATCGAGTCGGTGCCCAAAGGATTTGACGTTGTCGTTACAACGCGCTGGCCCCAAGTTGCCGAGATTTGCCGTGAGCTGCGCTGCGCGTGCGCGCTGCACGATGGCGCGCTCAGGAGCGAGAGTGTGCGCACCGGTCTTACCTGGGGAGCCGATCGCGGCTGGAAGGGCTGCCTCTTTTTGCCGGGTGACCAGCCGCTCGTGAGTTCGGATTCCTTTGAGGCACTCGCCGGCGCTTTTAAGGCCAACGGCGGTGTCGCGCCCGTGCGTCTTGCCCTAAACGGTGAACCCGCCTCGCCGGTGCTGTTCCCTGCGAGTCTCTTTCCCGACCTTATGGGGCTTAAGGGCAAGGACGGCGGATCGTCGCTGCTGCGCGGCCGCGCCGATGTCCAGCTGGTCGAGGCGCGCGCGTACGAGCTGTGGGACGTCGACACCGCCAAGGGCCAGCGCCGCGTCTCAGAGCACATCGCGGCCTGCTACGTGCCTCGCTAGCAGAAAGGGCGCCAGGGTAGCGCCGGCTACTTGAGGCTGGTGGCGACGATGGGGCGGCCGAGCGCAGCCTCAAAGCGGTCGGCCATCGTGGGATCGCTGAGCGTGTCGAGTTGGTTGAGCATGACGCGAGCGGTGTCGAGTCTAAGCTCTTGCATCTCGGCATTGAGCACCCGGGCGACGCGCTCGGGCGTGGCGATGTCGGTGAGCTCGCAGCCGCAGCGCTCGCAAAAGAGCTCGGGGCGGTGGACGGCTTCGTTGATGGGCTTGCCGAATCCCGAGGCGCCGACGAGCCAGACGACGTTGGCCGTGCCAGAGGGAATTACCGGCTCCCAGGCGGCGTGGGCCTTGAGCGGGAGCCGCTTGCTGCCGTCCGCCTCGGCCAGGACGTAGTCAAAGCACTGCGCCAGCTGGTCGAGCGGCTCGGCGGGGGCGGAGAGCTTGCCTGTCTCCGGGTCCAAAACACCCGCCTGGCAGATGCTTCCCCGTACAAGCCCCGCGCAGGCCTCGCAGGTGCAGCCTGTGGCGTGTAAGGCACCCGGCTTCCAGGGCGCAGCGTCCAGACGACGGCTCGACCCGTCCCATGGCACGCCGGCGACGGGAAACATGTGCGTGGTGGTGCAGAGGAGCACGCGGCCGCCGGCACGCATAAGCTCAAGGCCGAGCGTCTTTAGCAGGGTCGACTTGCCACCGCTGCCGATAATCGCGGTAATGCCCGGCTCAATCTTGAGCGTGGAGGCAAGGCTGCCGTTAACCGTTTCCATCTGTTCACCGCCGTATAATACTGTGATAAGAAATAATCATCAGAGTAGCGGTCGAACCGCCTTTGCTCTGCTCAAACCGTAGCACAGGGAGGTGCCCCGGGAATGCTCGTTTATGTTCGCGGCGCAGGCGATATCGCCACGGGCGTGGCTGCTCGTCTGGTGCGCGCCGGCGTGTCGGTTGTCATGGCTGATATCGCGGTCCCCACGTGCATCCGTCGCACGATCAGTTTTTGCGAGGCCATTCGCTTGGGCGAGGTCCAGGTCGAGGGCATTCGTGCCCGCTTGGCGCAGACGCCGGCCGAGGCACTTGAGATTACCGAGGCGGGGGATGTCGCCGTGGTGGTGGACCCCCAGGCACAGATGCTCGGTGAACTTAGGCCCGCGGCCGTGGTAGACGCGATTCTGGCCAAGCGCAATCTGGGCACCACGCGCGACATGGCTCCTGCCGTCATCGCGGTGGGGCCGGGCTTTACCGCGCCGGTTGATTGCGATGCCGTGGTCGAGACTATGCGCGGTCATTTCCTCGGCCGCGTCATTACCCAGGGCTCGCCCCAGCCCAATACGGGCGTGCCGGGTATCATCGCCGGATATGGCAAGGAGCGTGTTATCCACAGCCCCGCCGCCGGCGTGTTTCGGTCCGACCGCGCAATCGGCGACATCGTGAGCGCCGGCGAGTGCGTTGGATATGCGGGCGATACGCCCATGTTCACGACGATTGACGGTTGTCTGCGCGGCCTTTTGGCAGACGGCGTTCAAGTCGCCGAGGGCTTTAAGTGCGCCGATGTCGACCCGCGCGGCGACGCCAGCTACATCAACTATATTTCGGACAAGGCAACATCGGTCGGCGGCGGCGTGCTCGAGGCGCTCGCCATGCTCACCGGTGTATTCCAGGGATAGGAAATTGCAATGGAAAAGCTCGATGTGGTGAATGCCGCGCTTGGCGCTCTGAAGGCTGGTAAGACGTGCGAGTTGGTGGTCGTGGCCGGCACGGCAGGGTCATCGCCGCGCGGCGTGGGCGCCTGGATGGCCGTTTTTGCCGATGACAGCCAAGCGGGTACCATCGGCGGCGGCAAAATCGAGCTCTTTGCGCTGGGCGAGGCCCGCGAGCTGCTGGCCGCGGGGCAGTCACGCCTGGTCCGCTACACCATGGGCGGGGAGAACTCCGATACCGGCATGATCTGCGGCGGAGCCATCTGCCTGTGCTATCTGCACCTGAACGCGACCAAGGCACCGTTGTTCCAGGAGATTGCCGATGTGCTGGCGTATCGCCGTATCGGCGACTTCACCATCGATTTTGAGCCGTTTATCGCAAGCGCGCTCGAGGGCGACGCTGCCGAATACCATGGCGAGGAGTCGCGCCGCACCATAATGGGCTGCCCCGAGCTTTCGCTGAGGGAAGAGGGGAGTAAGGTCACCTACACCAACGTTGCCTCCGAGATTCCCCCGGCGCACATCGAGACGCTCTGCCCCGAGGGCCTGACCTACATCTTTGGCTGCGGACACGTGGGCGCCGCGACGGCTCGCGTGCTGACGGCGGCGGGCTTTGCCGTCGTGGCCTGCGACGATCGTCCCGGCACGCTGACGCCCGAATGGGTGCCCGGCGTCTACGACCGTCGTCTGGTCGACTACAAGAACCTGGACGAGCTGTGCCCCATCGGCCCGCGCGACTTGGTGGTCGTGGCCACAGCAGGCCACAAGTCCGATATCGATGTGGTGATTCAGGCAATGCGCGCCAAGCCTGCCTACCTGGGCTGTCTGGGTTCGCGCCGCAAGACGGCCTTTGTGCGGGCCCGTTTGGAGCAGGAGGGCTTTACGCAGGAACAGATCGACGGGTTGCACCTGCCGATCGGCGTTGCCATCGAGGCGGAGGACCCCGAGGAGATCGCCATCTCCATCGCCGCCGAAATGATCCACCTGCGCCGCACCAAACTCGTCCCCCGCAAGCGCTAATCTCATCCCCATATATGAGTTGCGGTGAAATAGTCCCTAGATAAGCCCGACGGGCGGTCAGCCAGGAACTATTTCACCGCAACTGCCATTTCGGTCCCCTAGGACACATATGTGCGGGGGAGTTGTGGAGTTGTGCAGGCAGACGAGGTTTTTCTGGAAATACGCTCCCAATGCGCGTATAGTACCGATTGTTTTGTCGGCTCCTGCTGCGTCGAGTCCAAACCGCGAAATGCCATGAGCGGCGCGGATGCAGCCAGGAGGCACGAGGACAACCCACTGTGGCCACGCCCCGTGCTTAAAACCCCAAGAAGGAGTGAACAATGGCAGAAGAGAAGTATGTGCCGCGTCTGAAGACCAAGTACAACAACGAGGTCAAGCAGCAGCTTCAGGAAAAGTTCCAGTACGAGAACGTCATGATGATCCCCAAGTTTGAGAAGATCGTCGTGAACATGGGTGTCGGCGAGGCCGCTACCGATTCCAAGGCCATCGACGGTGCCGTGCGCGACCTGCGCGCCATCACCGGTCAGCAGCCGATGATCACCCGTGCCCGCAAGTCCATCGCTACCTTCCGCCTGCGCGCTGGTATGCCGATCGGCTGCAAGGTTACCCTGCGTGGCGACCGTATGTGGGAGTTCTTCGATCGTCTGACCTCCGTCGCGATCCCCCGTATCCGCGACTTCCGCGGTATCTCCGCCAAGAGCTTCGACGGCCGTGGTAACTTCTCCATGGGCGTCACCGAGCAGCTCATCTTCCCCGAGATCGACTTCGACTCCGTCGATCACCAGCGTGGTATGGACATCACTTTCGTGACCACCGCCAACACCGATGAGGAGGCCAAGGCCCTTCTGGACGCCTTCGGTTTCCCGTTCAAGAAATAGGTTCACCTGCCCTATAAGCGCCGTTCCCACAAGGGGGCGGCGCTTGGGGCGAACAATACTCTATGTGAGGAGGATATAAGTGGCTAAGACATCGATGATCGTCAAGTGCAATCGCAAGCAGAAGTTCTCTACTCGTGAGTACACGCGCTGCCAGCGCTGCGGCCGTCCGCACTCTGTGTACCGCAAGTTCGGCCTGTGCCGTGTCTGCTTCCGTGAGCTTGCACTCAAGGGCGAGCTTCCCGGCGTTAAGAAGGCCAGCTGGTAAGTCACTACCAGCGTTTCAAGCATCCGTTTGGAACAGGGAAAACGCGCTAAATAGGCTTTGCCGTTAAGGGCGGCGAAGAACCAAGAGCACGTGTTCATCAAGAACGAAGGAGAATCTGTATGAACCTTACAGACCCGATCGCAGATATGCTTACGCGCATCCGTAACGCTAACTCTGTGAACAAGGCCACGGTCTCCATGCCGAGCAGCAAGAAGCTCGTCGAGATCGCTCGTGTTCTGCACGAGGAGGGCTACATCGAGGGCTACGATGTCGAGGACACCGTTCCCCAGAAGACTCTGCACATCACGCTTAAGTATGGTCCCAAGAAGGCTAAGGTCATCAACGGCATCCGCCGCATTTCCAAGCCGGGCCTGCGTAAGTACACCGGCGTTGCCGACATGCCCCGTGTCCGCGGTGGCCTTGGTACCGCCATTATTTCCACCAGCCATGGCGTCATGACCGACCGCGATGCTCGCAAGCACAACGTCGGCGGCGAGATCATCGCTTACGTCTGGTAATTCGCTCGGTAGGTAGAAGGAAAGGAGATCACCGTGTCTCGTATCGGTAATAAGCCTGTCCAGATTCCCGCCGGAGTCGAAGTGGCAGTCAACGGCAACAACGTTGTCGTCAAGGGCCCCAAGGGCCAGCTCGAGCTCGATGTCTTTGAGAAGCTCGCTATCAACGTCGAGGACAACGTCCTCACCGTTTCCCGTCCCGACGACGAGCGTGAGACCCGTGCCCGCCACGGCCTCACCCGCGCTCTCATCCACAACATGGTTGTTGGCGTTTCCGAGGGCTTCGAGAAGAAGCTCGAGCTCGCCGGCGTCGGTTACCGCGTGCAGCAGAAGGGCAAGAACCTCGAGTTCTCCCTGGGCTTCTCGCACCCCGTGATCGTCGAGGCTCCCGAGGGCATCACCTTCGAGGTTCCCGACAACACCCACGTGAACGTCAAGGGTATCAACAAGCAGCAGGTCGGTCAGATCGCCGCTGAGATCCGCGGCCATCGTCCTCCCGAGCCTTACAAGGGCAAGGGTATCCACTATGTTGGCGAGCACATCCGCCGCAAGCTGGGTAAGGCCGCCAAGTAGTCGTAACCGACTCACTCGCATAAGACCAGCACCCCGTTAGGTGCTGGCAAGATCAACCTTTTTAGGAGTTTACGTATGAACAAGCATAAGGCGAAGCTGGAAGGCCTCAAGCGTCGTCAGCGTCGTGTTCGCGGCAAGGTCTCGGGTACCGCCGAGCGTCCGCGTCTTCGCGTGACCCGTACTAACGCCAACATCTATGCCCAGATCATCGACGACAGCAAGGGCTCCAGCCTGACGCTCGTCTCTGCCTCGACCCTCGAGGCCGAGTTCAAGGGCACCCACACCTCGAACAAGGAGGCTGCGGAGAAGGTCGGTCAGCTCGTTGGCAAGCGTGCCATCGAGGCCGGCATCACCAAGGTCGCTTTCGATCGTGGTGGCCGTATCTACCATGGCCGCGTCAAGGCCCTCGCCGACGGTGCTCGTGCCGCCGGTCTCGAGTTCTAGGAGGTATGTAGCACATGGCTCGTAATCAGAAGCAGCAGCGCGAGGCCTCCGAGTTCGAGGAGCGCGTCGTTTACATCAACCGCGTGTCGAAGACCGTCAAGGGTGGTCGTCGCATGAGCCTCGTCGCTCTCGTCGTCGTTGGCGACGGCAAGGGCAACGTCGGCGTTGGCATGGGCAAGTCCGCTGAGGTGCCCATGGCCATCTCCAAGGCGTCTCTCGATGCCAAGAAGAACATGTTCCACGTGCCGGTGACCGATCAGGGCACCATTCCGCACGAGGTTCTCGGTCACTTTGGTGCCGGCCGCATCATCATCAAGCCCGCTGTCGAGGGTACCGGCGTTATCGCCGGCGGCGCTGTGCGTCCCCTCTTCGAGCTTGCTGGCATCAAGAACGTCCTGTCCAAGTCCCTCGGTACCGACAACGGCCTCAACATCATCAAGGCTGCCGTCGAGGGCCTCAAGGAGCTCTCCAGCCCTGAGGACGTCGCGGCTCGCCGTGGCCTGACGGTCTCCGAGATGTTCGTCGGTAAGGAGAACTAAGCATGGCTGACACCATCAAGATCAAGCAGGTCCGCAGCACCAATGGTTGCAAGCAGGACCAGGTCCGTACTGTCCGTGCCCTCGGTCTCCACAGGATCCGCGAGGTTCGCGAGATTGCTGACAACGAGTCCGTCCGCGGCATGATCTTCAAGGTCAAGCACCTTGTCGAGATTGTAGAGGAGTAGCAAATGCAGCTTCACGATCTTACTCCCGCGCCCGGTTCCACCAAGAACCGCAAGCGCGTCGGCCGTGGCAATTCTTCGGGTCACGGCACCACTTCTGGCCGCGGTCAGAAGGGCCAGGGTTCCCGCTCTGGCGGCACCAAGGGTGCCGGCTTCGAGGGTGGCCAGACTCCGCTGGCTATGCGCCTGCCCAAGCTTCCGGGCTTCCGCAACCCCCGTCGTATCGAGTACACCGCCGTTAACGTTGAGCGTCTCGAGCGCAAGTTCGAGGACGGCGCTGTGATCGACGGTGCCGCTCTTAAGGCCGCTCGCATCACCAAGAGCGAGTTCGAGCCCGTCAAGGTGCTCGGCAATGGTGAGCTCACCAAGAAGTTCACGGTCAAGGTCGACAAGGTCAGCGCTTCTGCGCAGGCCAAGATCGAGGCCGCCGGCGGAAAGGTCGAGCTGCCGTGCTAAATGGTCTTAAGAATGCTTTCCGCATCAAAGAATTGCGCGAAAAGATTCTTTTTACCATAGCTATGCTCGTCGTGTACCGCATTGGTGCGCACGTTCCTGTGCCCGGCATTCCCTTCCAGGGGATGCTGGGCCTTTTCTCGACCGATAACAATTCGGTCGCCGCAGGTGCTATGGCCCTCCTGAATCTTTTCTCTGGCGGCGCGTTGAGCTATGTGTCGGTGTTTTCGCTGGGCATCATGCCTTACATCACCAGCTCGATCATCCTCCAGATGCTCCAGGCCGTTGTGCCTTCCCTGCATGAGCTTGCCCGCGAGGGCGAGGTCGGTCAGACCAAGATTACGCAGTATTCGCGTTACCTCACCCTGGCTCTGGCAATCCTCAACTCCGTGGGTTACCTCTTCCTCTTTAAGAGCTTCGGCATCAGCTTTAATGGCGCCGGCGCTCCCGAGATCATCTTCGACCTCATGATCGTCGGCACGCTCACCGCGGGCGCCATGCTGATCATGTGGATTGGTGAGCTCATCACCCAGCGCGGTATCGGCAACGGCATGTCGCTGATCATCTTTGCGAACATCATGGCCGGTCTGCCGCAGGCGATCTTCTCCAGCACCGAGGGCAATGCCGGTGGCATCATCACCATGGTGATCATCTGCGCCATCATCCTGCTGGTTATCCCGCTGATCGTTTTCCTTGAGCGCGGCCAGCGCCGCATCCCGGTCTCCTACGCTAAGCGCGTCGTGGGCCGTCGCATGATGGGTGGCCAGACCACCTACCTGCCCATCAAGGTCAACACCGCGGGTGTCGTGCCGATCATCTTCGCTTCGGCGCTGCTGTACTTCCCGGCCCAAATTGCCGTGTTCTTCCCCGGCATCGGCTGGATTCAGGTAGTTGCCTCTGCGCTTTCGACCGGTTGGCTCAACTGGGTGCTTAACGTTGTCCTCATCGTGTTCTTCGCGTATTTCTACACCTCCATGGTGTTCAACCCCGATGACACGGCCGACAACCTTAAGAAGCAGGGCGGCTTTATTCCGGGCGTCCGTCCGGGTAGGGCTACCGCGACCTACATCAAGAACGCGCTCAACAAGATCACGCTTCCCAGCGCTGTCTTTTTGGCGCTCATCGCCATCGTGCCTTCGATCATCTTCTCCTTCACGGGTAACCATCTGATCCAGGCATTTGGCGGCACGTCCATCCTCATCATGGTCGGCGTCGTGCTCGACACGGTCGATAAGCTCGAAGGCCAGATCAAGATGTATGATTACGATGGATTCTTTAAATAGGCTAGAGGAGGATTGCTCATGAACCTCGTATTGCTCGGAGCTCCGGGTGCCGGTAAGGGCACCGTCGCACAGGAGCTCGTCGCCGAGTTTGGCGTCGCTCACATTTCCACGGGCGACCTGCTGCGTGCTGCCGTCAAGGGTGGCACCGAGCTTGGTATTCAGGCTAAGAAGTACATGGACGCTGGCGAGCTCGTTCCCGACCAGCTCGTGATCGACCTTGTCAAGGAGCGCCTTGCCGCCGATGACGCCCAGCAGGGCTTCATCCTCGATGGCTTCCCGCGCAACACCGCCCAGGCCGTGACGCTCGATTCCGAGCTCTCCGCCATGGGTCGCGAGATCGACTGCGCCCTTCTGGTCGATGTGGCCCCCGACGTCATCATCGATCGTCTGTCTTCGCGTCGCACCTGCCGCGCCTGCGGTTACACCGGCACCGCTGCCGATGTCACCTGCCCTAAGTGCGGCGGTGAGATGTATCAGCGCGACGACGACAAGCCCGAGACCATCAAGAACCGTCTCGACGTCTACGAGAAGTCCACGAGCCCGCTCGTCGACTACTATCGTGGTCAGGGTCTGCTCAAGTCGGTCAACGGTGACCAGGCTCGCGAGATCGTGTACGGGGATGTCAAAGAGGCTCTCGGTCTATGATCAAGATTAAGTCTGCAACGCAAATCGAGCAGATGAAGAAGGCAGGAGCGCTATCTAAGATGGCGCTCCGCCACGTTGGTGCCATGGTTCGCCCCGGCGTGTCGACCTTCGAACTCGATCAGCTTGCCGAGCAGATTATCCGCATGCATGGCGGCATCCCGGCCTTTAAGGGTTACGGCGGCTTCCCGGGGACCATTTGCGCATCGATCAACGATGCCGTGGTTCACGGTATTCCCAACCCCGATATGATCCTGCGCGATGGCGATATCATCTCCATCGATACGGGAGCTGTCGTTGACGGTTGGGTCGGCGATAACGCTTGGACGTTTTTCGTCGGCACCCCCACCCCCGAGGCCAAGGCCCTGTGCGAGGTTACGCGCGATTGCCTAAAGGCTGCCATCGAGCAGGCTGTTCCCGGTAACCATATCGGGGACGTCGGGTATGCTGTTCAGTCCCTCGCCGAGTCTCACGGTTACGGCGTGCTTCGCGATTACGTGGGGCATGGTATTGGCCGCGTGATGCACGAGGACCCCAACGTTCCTAACTATGGAAAGAAGGGGAGGGGCGTTCGCCTCCAGGCTGGTATGGTCATCGCCATCGAGCCGATGGTTACGATGGGTTCCAATCATGTGAGCACGGGCTCCGATGGTTGGATCGTTACGACCAACGACCACCTGCCCGCCGCGCACTACGAGAACACCGTCGCCATTACCAATGACGGCCCGGTGATTCTTACCACGGATGCCCAAGGTGCTTGGTGCTCCCTCCAAGGCGGAGAAATGTAACAAGTTCCACTTAGATGTGGAGCCATTACGAAGATATTACGATACGTGCATGCGTATTGTAGAATACTCAATCGCTGTCGTTTTCTAGAGAAAGATGATTGCTTGTGAAGAAGGAAGACGCAATTGAGCTCGAGGGTACGGTAAAGGAACCGCTGCCCAACGCCATGTTTAAGGTCGAGCTCGAGAACGGTCATTCGGTTCTGTGCAACATTTCTGGCAAGATCCGAATGAATTACATCCGCATTCTCCCCGGTGACAGGGTTGTCGTGGAGCTTTCCCCGTACGACCTGACCCGCGGTCGCATCACCTATCGCTATAAATAGCGACACGCATACACGCTCTTTTCCGACTGCAGGCTTAGCTCAACCTACGGTCGGTTTGCGTGTGAAGACCAGCCATAGTTTTAAACGCCTGCGGCTGGGCGAGTAGATAGTAGGGAAGTAGTTTGAGCGCTACCGAAAGGAAGAACGATGAAGGTACGTCCTTCGGTCAAGAAGATGTGCGATAAGTGCAAAATCATTAGGCGCCACGGCAAGGTCCTCGTCATTTGCGAGAACCCCCGTCATAAGCAGCGTCAGGGTTAAGAGAGGAGACTACGTTGGCCCGTATCAATGGTGTCGACCTCCCGCGTGAGAAGCGCGTTGAGATCGGTCTGACCTACATTTACGGCATCGGCCGCACCACTGCGACGAAGATTTGCGTCGAGTGCAACGTTAACTTGGATACGCGCGTTAAGGACCTCACCGAGGATGAGGTTAACGCCATCCGCGATTATATCGATAAGAATCAGATCATGGTTGAGGGCGACCTCCGCCGTGAGCGCAACCAGAACGTCAAGCGCCTTATGGACATCGGCTGCAACCGCGGCCTTCGTCACCGCAAGGGCCTCCCGGTCCGCGGCCAGCGCACCCACACTAACGCTCGTACCCGCAAGGGCCCGAAGCGTCAGATCGGTGCTAAGAAGAAGAAATAAGGAGCGCTAGATAGATGGCTACTGCTAAGAAGAACGTTCGCGCTGCCCGTCTGAAGCGCGCGGACCGTAAGAACATTTCCGTGGGCCAGGCTCACATTCGTTCTACGTTCAACAACACGATCGTTTCGATCACCGATCCCCAGGGCAACGTCATTTCCTGGAAGTCGGCTGGCCAGGTGGGCTTCAAGGGCTCCCGTAAGTCCACGCCGTTCGCTGCCCAGATGGCTGCCGAGGCTGCTGCCAAGCAGGCCATGGAGCACGGTATGAAGAAGGTTTCCGTCTTCGTCAAGGGTCCCGGCTCCGGTCGTGAGACCGCCATCCGCTCCCTCCAGGCTGCTGGCCTCGAGGTCTCGAGCATCCAGGACAAGACCCCCATTCCGCACAACGGCTGCCGCCCCAAGAAGCGTCGCCGCGTGTAACTGAAAGGATCGTATCAATATGGCAATCGACAGGACTCCTGTTCTTAAGCGCTGCCGTCAGCTCGGGATCGATCCCGCTGAGCTCGGTTACAGCAGCAAGAAGGAATCTATCCGTCAGCCCAAGCGCCGTCGCAAGGAATCTGAGTACGGCATGCAGCTGCGTGAGAAGCAGAAGGTCAAGTTTATCTATGGCGTTCTGGAGAAGCAGTTCCACGGCTACTTCAACAAGGCCCGTAAGATGAACGGCGTCACCGGTGAGAACCTCATGATCATTCTTGAGTCTCGCCTCGACAACGTCGTCTTCCGTCTTGGCTTCGCTCGCACCCGCAAAGAGGCTCGTCAGTCTGTCCGTCACGGTCACTTCACCGTGAACGGCAAGCGCGTGGACATCCCGTCCTACCGCGTCAAGGCCGGCGACGTCGTCGCTGTCGGCGAGAAGTTCCGTGACCTCCTCCCCATCAAGGAGGCCCTGATTTCCTCCGAGCGCTTTGAGGTCCCTGGCTGGCTCGAGGTCGATATCGAGAAGCTGTCTGGTAACGTGCTCGCTCTGCCGACGCGTGAGCAGATCAGCGGTGATATCAACGAGCAGCTCATCGTCGAGCTCTACTCTAAGTAGTCCATCCGGGCTGCTGAGGCTGGAGGTAATACATGTCAGAATTCATTAGGCCTCAGGTTCAGGTCGAAGAGATCAACGAGACCTCTGCTCGTGTCTCCGTCGAGCCGCTCGAGCGTGGCTACGGCGATACGCTGGGTAACTCGCTTCGTCGTGTTCTTCTGTCCTCGCTCGAGGGTGCCGCCGTCGAGGCCATTCAGATCGATGGTGCGCAGCACGAGTTCATGACCATCCCTAACATGGTCGAGGATGTCACCGACATCGTCCTGAATGTCAAGGGTCTTGTCTTCAGGGCTCTCGGCACGACCGACGAGGCGACCGCCACCATCTCGGTTGACGGCCCCTGCGAGGTCACCGGTGCGGACTTCTTTATTCCGTCCGAGTTTGAGCTGGTCAACCCCGAGCAGCACATTGCTACGCTCACCGAGGGTGGCCATCTCACCATGAGCATGCGCATCGGCTATGGCCGCGGCTATGTCTCTGGCGAGGCTAACAAGCGTGACAACGATCCCATCGGTGTGATCAACGTCGACTCGCTGTACTCGCCGGTGTCCCGTTGCGCCAAGCTCGTTGAGGCTTGCCGTGTCGGCCAGCATACCGACTACGACCGCCTTGTCCTCGAGATCGAGACCAACGGTTCCATCGCCCCGCGCGACGCCGTGGTCCAGGCTGCCAATATCATCAACCAGCATATGGCCGCCTTTATGAACCTTGCCGAGACCCCCGAGGTCGAGGAGGAGGCTTCGATCTTCGCTCCCGAGGTCACCAACGACAACGCCGAGCTGGACAAGCAGATCGAGGATCTGGACCTTTCCGTCCGTTCCTACAACTGCCTTAAGCGCGCCAGCATTCACTCGGTCCGTCAGCTCGTTGAGTTCTCGGAGAACGATCTGCTCAACATCCGTAACTTCGGTGTTAAGTCGATCGAGGAAGTGAAGGACAAGCTTGAGTCCATGGGCCTGAGCCTGAAGGCTTAATGCTTCGCATATTTGAGGAGAAACTAGACCATGCGTCACAACGTTAAGAAGGGCCTGAAGCTCGGCACCGATGCGAGCCACACCAAGGCCATGAAGAAGAGCCTTGCTAAGGCCCTCTTCGAGAACGACCGCATCAAGACCACCGAGACCCGCGCTAAGGCGGTGCGTTCGGTCGTCGACCCGATCATCACTTGGGCCAAGAAGGGCGACCTGCACTCTCGTCGTCTGGCTATCGCCAAGCTCGGCGATAAGCAGCTCGTTGCCGAGATCTTCGACAAGGCTGCTCAGGGCATGTGGCAGGACCGCAACGGCGGTTACACCCGCATCATGAAGCTCGGTAACCGTAAGGGTGATAACGCTCCTATCGTTATCATGGAGCTCGTCACCGAGCCTTGCACGCCTAAGGCCAAGAAGGCTGCTCCGGCCCCCAAGAAGGCCGCTGCTCCCAAGAAGGTCGAGGCTGTCGAGGAGGCTCCTGCTGAGGAGACCGCTGAGTAGACATTCTGTCTGCATAGGCTATATTCGAGGGGTACGTTCGCGTACCCCTCTTTTTTGTCGCAATACCGTTGCTAGTTTGTTGGGAGCGCCCATGACTGCGCCGTCTGATTTCAATTCGACCCCCGAGCTCGACGCCACCCTTGTATTTCGCGTGGCCTACGATGGCTCCTCCTATAGCGGATTTGCCGAGCAGCCGGGCCAGACAACGGTTGCGGGCGAGCTGCGCCGTGCAATCGAGACGTTGCTGCGCCGCCCAATCGATCTGACGTGCGCGGGGCGTACCGATGCCGGCGTTCATGCGGTGGCCCAATACATCAGCGTGCCCGTAACGGACGCTGAGCTCGCTTTGACGCGCCGTAGGTGGCTGAGGGCTATGGATGCCCTCCTGGGCAAAGATATCGCCATAAACGAGGTCTACAAGGCTCGTAAGGGCTTTTCTGCACGTTTTGACGCGCGCTCTCGCACTTACACCTATCGCATTGCCGACCGTGATGCGCGGCCCGTGCTGTCACGCGGTGCAGTGTGGTGGCATCGCTATCCCCTCGACGTCGATGCGATGGCGGCCGCCTGCCCTACGCTTTTGGGCGAGCAGGACTTTAAGAGCTTTTGCAAGGTCGCCTCTGCCGTGGGCAAACCTACGCACCGCTGCGTAATGCGTGCCGAGTTTGGCCATGAGGTCGCCTTTGGCGAGGACATCCTCACGTTTACCATCGAGGGCAATGCGTTTTTGCATTCGATGGTGCGAACCATTGTGGGCACCCTTGTTGAGATCGGCATGCATCGCCGCGATCCCGAGTGGATGCGTGAGGTAATTGACGCCTGCGATCGCACCGCAGCTGGTCCTACGGCACCCGCATGCGGTCTTACCTTTATGGGCGTGGACTACGACCCCGCCGAGCTTGTGGTGCTCGATTAGGGAAGTGGCTGCCTGACGGCGATCTTTGTGTGCAGTGCCTGTGAGCGGGGCGTGTGCAACATCTGTTCTTGACGTGCATCGCGACGGGTGACCATCCGCATTTAATGACGGGGTGTACCATGAACGGCAGTTTGTTACTGGCTGTCGAGAGGACGGAAAACTTGGTTCGACGTGGTTCGCATCCGCGACTTTCGGTGATCCTGATTGTTGAGGGTTCGCCCAGTTATACGATGCGCGCTCTCGAGAGCATCCAGAACCAAGACCTCTACGATTTGCAAATTGTCGTCGTTTGCCGCGGCGTGGTAGCTGGTGTGCGCCATTCGCTCGAAGTTGCCGCCGACAGGGACATCCATATTGATTTGATTGATGTTGAGGACCCAGTGCCTGGCGCCTGCCTGCGTGCCGGCTTTGCGGCTTCGCGCGGCTCCCAGATCATTGCGATGAATGCCAATGAGTGGTTTGCGCCGCAGTCCCTTTCGCAGATGGTCGAAAACTCCTGCGACGCTTCTGCTGACATCGTGGTTCCCTCTGTTTCGCTCGATCGCTACGATGTTCACCGCGAACGCCATTCCCGAGTTTTGGACGCGACATCCGTTTCTGAAGATGAGGGCCGGGCGGCTTGCCTGACCCAATTGGTTTCCTGTGGTTTAATCCGACAGACCTCTGGCGTGCTGTATGATCGCGCCCTCTTTGAGGCGTGCCTTACGCATGGCGATGCGTTTCGCACGGTGTCTTTTTTGACGTTCGCGCTTTCGCGGGCAAAGCGCGTTTCGGGATGTGGCCGTGCCCGTTTTCATGCAGCGGCGCCGTCGATTACGGAGACGTTTGACCCCACGATGTTTGCCAGGCTTTCTGATGATATCGGGGCGCTCGACAGGCTTGCCGACTCGCTTGCCGTCGCGGGCGGTGGCGATCAGTTGAAGCTGGTCTGCCAGCGGTATTACTACGCCGGTCTGGTTGCCTGCATCGAAAATTTGTGTCTGAGCCCCCATGGGGTGTCTTCAATAGAGCGTTCGGCCCGTTTGCATGATATGCTCGAAGCGCAGCGTACCCGTCAGATGGTTGCGGCTCTTAAAGGCAATCATCGGGGCTTAGGTCTGCTCTATGGTTCGATAGCTAGTGCCAAGCCTATGCGGTGTGCGTTGCATACGCATCTGGCGGCCTTTTTCAATCGTTCGGGCGTCAGGACTGTCCAGTAGCGTGATTTTCGAAATAAATTGCATGGAATTGTTTCGAAATGCGTTCTTATTCACTAAAACCCTCAAATAGCGCTAAACTATTCAATTACTAAGTGATTGTCTCCGCCATCTTTTGGAGTGAGGTTTTGTATGGCCAAAAAACGCAATGGGCGCCAGGATGCCATCAGAGATATTGTTCGCAATAAGGACGTACGCACGCAGCGCGTTTTGGTAGACGAGCTTCGCGCCATGGGTTTCGATTGCACGCAGGCGACCGTTTCGCGCGACATCGCGGATATGGGACTGCGTAAGCTCCCCGAGGGCATCTATGTCCTTGCCGAGGACCTGCATCTGCAGCGCATGGTTTCCGAGCTGGTTACCGGCGTACTGCGCACCGATAATCTGGTTATGATCAAGGCGCAGCCCGGTACGGCTTCTGGTATTGCCGCAGCGGTCGATGCCGCGGAGCTGCCCGACGTGCTTGGCTCGCTTGCCGGCAACGACACGATCTTAGTCATTGCGCAGACGGCCGAGGACGGCGAACGCCTTGAGGCGCTCATCAACAAGCTGAGTAACTCTCACAAGTAGGGGATGCGTGGCACTGCTGCTGTGCCGATTGTTGCTATAGGTAATTGCCGAGGGCGTTGACGAAGGCCAGCGCCCTTTTGCATGCCAGTGCCTGTTGCACTATCGGTCCTGCAGCCGGGGCCGTCGTGGCATCATGTGGCATCTGCCGAAATAAAGAAGCGCCCGAGCAGCGTACGTGCTGCTCGGGCGCCTTGGTGTCAGATGCCGCTTTGCGCCTACTGGCCCGTAGAGGGGTCGGGCGTGGGCGTAGGACCGGGGGTAGGCGTCGGCGTGCCACCGTCGCCACCCGTGCCGCCATCGCCACCCGTGCCACCATCGCCACCCGTGCCACCGTCGCCACCTGTCGTACCGCTATCGCCGGTGGTGTTACCGCCCGGGGTTTCAGTGGTCGTGGTTGTCGTTGTCGTTGTGGTGGTTGTGGTCTCTTCCTCTTCTTTTTCCTCGTCTTTATCCTCTTCGTCTTTCTTTTTGTTGTTTGTGCCGTAGAACTTCCAGACGTTATTGTTCTTGTACGTGGGAGCCGTTCCGGTCTGGAATTCCTCGCGCTCGGTGCCCGCAAGAACGGTGTTCATGAACTTCTTAAAGACGGGCAGGTTGGTACTGTCGCCCAGCAGGTCCGAACCGTACTTTTGGATGGGAATCTCGCCTGCGGAATAACCGGTCCACAGGGCGCATGCCAGTTGCGGCGTGAAGCCGCAGAACCACAGGTTGGTGGTGTTGTCAGTGGTGCCCGTCTTGCCGGCATAGGGCTGGTTGACGCTCAGCGCGCCGGCGGCACCCGTGCCGCTGCCCTGCATGACGCCGGATAGAACGTCGGTAACCGCGGCAGCCTCGCCTTCGGTGAGCACCTGCGTGGGATTGTCAGTGTGCTGGTACAGAACCGAGCCGGTACGCGAGTCGATCTCGGTGATGGCGATCGGCTGGCGATAATAGCCGCCGTTGGCAAACGTTGCGTAGGCAGATGCCATCTCGAGCGGTGAGATGGATCCGGTGCCGAGCGTCATGACGGGAACGTCCTCGATATTGTCCTTGGCGGGATCGATGCCGAGCTTTTTGACGAGCGACATGATCTTGTCATTGCCGATGGCTTCGGCCACCTGAATGTAGCCGGTGTTGGATGAGTATGCCGTTGCCTGCTTAAGTGTGATGTTGCCATAGCTCTGGTTGCCGTAGTTTTGCACCTCGGTCGTGGTGCCCTTGGCCTTGAGCGGCGAGTTGCAGTTGAGGGTGACGTTGGGGTTCATACCGTTTTGGATGGCAGTTGCCAGCGTAAAGGCCTTAAACGTGGAGCCCACGGGGCGCTTTGCCGTAGCGTGGTTCACGTGATTCTCGTCGGCGTTGTAGTCGTAGCCGCCTACCATGCACTTGATGTAGCCGGTCTTGGGGTCAACGACGACCATGCCCATGTCCAGGCCGTCGAGCGAAAGCGTGTCGAGCTGCGAGCGCACAGCCTCCTCGGCCACCTGCTGCATGGTGGGGTCGATGGTGGTCTTGACGGTCAGACCGCCCTTAAAGAGCACGTCAGTGGAGAACTCCTGCTCAAGCAACTGCTTAACGTAGGAGACAAAGTAGGGCTGAGAGTACACATCGACGCCACTGCCCGAAATCTCGGTCACGTTAAGCGTGATGGGCTCAGCCTGTGCGGCATCGTGCTCTTCCTGCGTGATGTGGCCCAGACGCAGCATGTTGTCCAGAACCTTATTGCGGCGGGACAGCGCCAAGTCGGGATTAACCGTGGGGTCGTACTGCGAGGGCGAGTTGGGAAGGCCGATGAGCAGCGCGGCCTCGCTCAGGGTGAGGTCGGCGGCGGTTTTGGACAGATAGGTCTCGGCAGCGGCCTCGATTCCATATGCTCCATGGCCGTAGTAGATGGTGTTGAGGTACATCATGAGGATCTCGTCTTTGGAGTACATATCCTCCATCTTGATGGCGATATAGGCCTCGCGCACCTTACGCTCGATGGTCGAGTCGAATTGTTCCTCCTGCAAGATGGTGTTGCGAACCAGCTGCTGGGTGATGGTCGATGCGCCCTCGTGGCCGCCGGTGAGGGTTGCCACCGATGCGCGTGCAATGCCCCAGAGGTCGATGCCGCCATGCTCGTAGAAGCGCTCGTCCTCAACGTCGACGGTGCCCTGCAGCACGTACGGGGACACTTGGTCCTTGGTGATGGACTTGCGGTTTTGCGTGTAGAAACTCGCAATGGTATTGCCGTTGCAGTCGACGATGTCGGTGGGCTCGCTCACCAGATACGCGTTGGCATCGGTGTAGTCGGGCAGATCGGACAGCCAGCGGTTGACATTGCCGATCATGCCGATGCCAAACGCTACGCCCGCGATAAGCAGAAAGCCCAAAAACGAGAGCAAGATCATGGGAAGGGCATGCGTCTTAGAGCGACCGCGCCCCTGTCGTTGGCGAGGACCCATATATTGACCTCCAGGTATGTCGTGCCAGGCGGCAGGTATGCTACCGGGCAGGATGGACATAAGTTATTACACGATAAACCAATCGGGGCATGCGGGGCCTCGTGTATGCTGGTTGGCAGCAATTTTCAGAGTGAAAGCACACCTTGGCAAGGAGTTTACCGATGGCGATTCGGCCGATGGAATCGAGCGGACAATGCGAAAGCGAGTTGGCGGCGGCTGAAGTGGCGCTGCCCGAACTGCTGGCGCCTGCTGGCGGACTCGACCAGATGCTCGCGGCGATTGCGGCGGGTGCCGATGCCATCTATGCGGGGCTGGACGGATTCAACGCTCGAGTGAGCGCGCATGGCTTTAGCGATGATGAGTTCGCGCGCGGTTGTGCCGTGGCCCATGCCCATGGCGTGCGTGTGTACGTGACGCTCAACGTGTTCGTGTTCGATGATGAGCTTGCCGACGCCGTGGCGTTGGGGGCGCATGCGCACGCGTTGGGTGCCGATGCGCTGATTGTGGCCGATGCCGGGCTGGCTTGTGCACTTCGTGCGGCGATTCCGGGGGTCGAGATTCACCTGTCCACTCAGGCGGGCGCTCATAGCGAGGGTGCCGTGCAGTTGGCTGCCAAGGAGTTGGGCGTTGAGCGCGTGACGACTGCGCGCGAGCTGAGCGTGGCAGAGATTGAGACGCTTTGCGCTACTGGCGTGCCCATCGAGGTGTTCTGTCACGGCGCTATTTGCATTGGATACTCGGGTGCGTGCGGGTTCTCTGCCCTTCGACGTGGCCGCTCTGCGATGCGCGGTGATTGCACGCAACCGTGCCGTCTATCCTATGACTTGGTGGACGAGGAGGGGCAGAGTGTTGTCGCTGTCGAAGGGGATCGCCTGCTTTGTCCGCGTGACTATCTGGGCATCGCGCATCTGCCCGAGCTTGTTGCCGCCGGCGTGGCATCGCTCAAGATCGAGGGCCGCATGAAGAATCCCGACTACGTCTTTAACGTGGTAAGGGTGTGGCGTCGGGCGCTCGATATGCTGCGCGACGGCACATGGGATGCCGATGCGGTGCCGGCGCTTGAGCGCGAGCTGGGAAGGTCGTTCAACCGCGGCTTTACCGATGCGTATCTGCGGGGTCGTTCGGGCGCCGAGCTCATGAGCTTTGAGCGCGCGATCAACCAGGGCGTGCGCGTGGGCCACTTGGTGGCGGTGGGTCACGAAGAGGTGACGGTTGAGCTTGATGCCGCCGTGGCGGCGGGCGATACGCTCGAAATCCGATTTTACCCGGGTGCCGACGCGCGTCCCGATGTGCCCAAGCGCTGGCCACAGGTGCCTTGCCCCGTGGATGCCGCTGCGGGAGAGCGTATCGTCGTGCATTGCAAACGCAAGGTGGACGCGGGCTGCGAGGTCTATCTGATTCGCAGTGCCGGCGTGCTGGGGCAGACGGCAACGGTGTTGGAGCGCATGCGGGTCGAGGCAGATGCGGTCGCGCCTGCTGAGCAGTCCGTTGAGGTGCTGCCGTTTGAGGGCGTTCTGGCAGATGGCGACGTGCCGACGGAGTTGGCGGGACCGGCAGAGCCGGCAAAGCATGAGGCTTTTGCTCGTATGGTCTTTGCCTGGGAGCTGATGGATTTGGATCCGCGCGATGAGTGGGATCTGTCCGATGCGACGGTGGTGCTCGACGAAGTGTGCCGCGCAGGCGATATCGAGCGGACTCGGGCGCTTATGCAGCGTGCCGGGCGCGTCGTCTGCCGCAATCTGGGACAGGTGGCGATGGCCCGCGAGCTGGGCACGACGTTTGACGTGGCGGCGCCGGTGTTCTGCGCCAATCGGGCCACGCTTGCCTGGCTGCGCGGGCTTGGCGCGGGGTGGGTATACTTGCCTGCCGAGTTGCTCGGCAATGACAGGGAGCGTATTGCCGAGCTGGCTGCTGAACCCGGCGTCTTGGGTCCGGTCGACACCGACCGTCCCGAACTCATGGTGTGCGAGCACTGCCTGCTGACCGCTGAGGGCGTCTGCGCCACCGATGCGACGGGGCAGGCCCGTTGCCGCGACTGCTTGCGTCGTCGGCAGGTGCGCTATCTGGTCGAGCGTGACGGTACACGTCTGTCAGTTGCCATCGACGCATGCGGCAGGACGAGGATTTTCCTGTCGTAGATGCTGCGTCGCGTCAGTTTGTTATCATAAGAGAGTTTATGGACTTCCAGCACCGCCGTTTTCGGCGAGGGTGCTATAGCAAAAGGAGGATACCCAATGCTGTCTGTTGACGAGCAAATGCGTATCATCACCTCGGGCGCCGCGCAGATCGTCCCCGAGGCCGACCTTCGCAAGAAGCTTGAGAAGGGCGAGCCCCTCAACATCAAGCTCGGCGTCGATCCCACCAGCCCCGACCTGCACCTGGGCCACGCCGTGCCGCTGCGCAAGATGCGTCAGTTCCAGGACCTGGGCCACAACGTCACCCTCATCATCGGCAACGGTACTGCGCTGATTGGCGACCCCTCGGGCAAGAACTCCACCCGCCCGCAGCTTTCGCAGGAGCAGATCGAGGCCAACGCCGAGACCTACGTGAGCCAGGCCATGAAGATCCTGGATCCCGAGAAGACCACCATCGTGCACAACGGCGACTGGATCTTGTCGATGGATCTGGCCGGCCTGCTGCAGGTGTGCTCCAAGTTCACCGTCGCCCGTATTCTCGAGCGCGACGACTTTACCAAGCGCTACCAGTCCCAGACGCCGATCGCCCTGCATGAGTTCCTGTATCCCGTGATGCAGGCTTACGACTCCGTGCAGATCAAGGCCGACGTGGAAATGGGCGGCACCGATCAGCTCTTCAACCTGCTCGCCGGCCGTGAGCTCATGGAGAAGATGGGCATGGAGCCCCAGATCGCGCTCACCATGCCGTTGCTCGAGGGCACCGATGGCGTCCGTAAGATGTCCAAGTCCTACGGTAACTACATCGGCCTGACCGACGCGCCCAAGGATATGTTCGGCAAGACCATGTCCATCCCCGACGAGATGATCGGCAAGTACTACCGCCTGGCGAGCTCGCTCACCCCGGCCGAGGTCGACAAGATCGACGCTGCTCTGGCCGACGGCTCCGCCGATCCCTATGAGCTCAAGCGCGCTCTGGGCCGCGACCTGTGCGACACCTACCACGGCGCCGGTGCCGGCGACGAGGCTCAGGCCGAGTTCGACCGCGTGTTCAAGGAGGGCCAACTCGCCGACTTCCCCGAGAAGCATGTTGAGCTGACTGTTAACGACGAGGGCCAGATCTACCTCGCCGGCCTGCTCAAGGACCTGGGCCTTTCGGCCAGCGCCGGCCAGGCCCGTCGCGACATCGACGGCGGCGGCGTCAAGATCAACGGCAAGGCCGTGGCTCCCAAGAGCTACAACATCGACCCCAGTGCCCTCAAGCTGGGCGATACCCTCTCCGTAGGCAAGCGCAAGGGCTTTAAGTTGGTCTAGCAAGTAGGTCAACCTGACATGTGCAAAAGGGCCGCAGCCGGGATTCCCGACTGCGGCCTTTTTAGATGATCCCTTGGGGACGGAGGAAAACGGATCACCGAGGGGGTCGGTTTGGCCCGGTGATCCGTTTTCCTCCGTCCCCAAGGGATCATTTGGCAGTGCCGTTAAGCGGAAGGGGTGTTATCGGCGGCCTCCTTTTGGGCATACAATGGCTATTGGTTTGCTGCGGTGAAGGCCTGTCCGCTCCGCAGCTTTTTTCTACGGTTAAAGGAGTATGTATGTCCGTTGAGGTCATGAGATCTGTGATCGAGGCCGCCGAGGGTCGTGTACCCGTTGACACGCTGTTTGCCAACGCACAGATTGTCGATGTGTACGGCCAGCGCGTGGCGCCCGGTAGCGTTGCCGTCAAGGATGGCGTGATCGTCGGTGTGCTCTACGATGGTCGCGACGATGCCGCCGGCACCTACGAGGCGACCGAGGTTATTGACTGCCAGGGCCGCTATCTCGCCCCCGGCTTTATCGACGGACATCTGCACATTGAGTCCTCGAACATCCGCCCTGCCGAGTATGCGCGCATGGCGGCGACGCGCGGTACCACCACCGCTATTGCCGACAGCCACGAGATCGCTAATGTTTCTGGCTTGGACGGTCTGCGCTTTATGATCGAGGACGGTCGTCGCGCTCCTATTTCCATCAAGTACATGATGCCTTCGTGCGTGCCCGCGCTGCCCGACGAGCAGGCCGGTGCCGTCATCACCGCTGCTGATATGCAGGCGTTTTTTGCCGAGCATCCGGGCGATGTCTTTGGTCTGGGCGAAATGATGAACCTGCCGGGCGTCTTTATGGCCGATCCCGAGACCTGTGCTCGCATCGACGCTGCCAACCAGACGCCGTCCAAGCAGGTCGACGGTCACGCCCCGCTCGTTGCCGGCAAGGACCTCAACGCCTATGCCGCAGCAGGTATTATCGCCGACCATGAGTCGACGATTCCCGAGGAGGCACTCGACAAGCTGTCCCGCGGCATGTACGTGATGCTGCGCGAAGGTACGTGCAGCCATGACCTGGCCAACCTGTCTCCGATGTTGCTGGAAAACCCCGCCCGTGCCCGCCGCTGCTGCTTTGCGACCGACGACTGCGCTCCCTCCGATGCGCTTTCGACCGGTATGATCGACAACGCCTGCCGCGTGGCTGTCGAGGCCGGCATTGACCCCGTGGTTGCCATCTCTATGGCGTCCCTCTCCACGGCCGAGGCGTTTGGCCTGGATCACGGCTGCCGCGACCCGCATGAGCTCCGTGGCGCGATCGCCCCGGGCAAACGCGCCGACCTGCTGGTACTCAACGACCTGACGTTTGCTACGGCTCCGCATCGCGTATATGCCGCCGGTGCTCTGGTGGCGCAGGATGGCACCTTTGTGGGCGAGATTGCACCCGAGATGGCCGAGGTTGCGGCCCTTGCCGATGAGCTGCGCGCGTCCGTTAAGCTGCCGAAGCTTTCGCTCGACGTGTTCGACTATGCCTTTAAGCCGGGCGAGGCCGTGATCGACGTGGTGCCGGGTAAGGCCATCACGGGTATGGTTCGCCCCGAGAGTGCCGAGGGCCTGCGCCGCATTATGCTGATCGAGCGCCACGGTCGCGGTGTGTCACTGCAGGCCGAGGGCGCCGACGGTGATGGTCCTGCGGGCCTGGGTCTTGTCGGCAAGCATATCGGTCGTGGCTGGGTGCGCGGTTTCACCATCACCGGTGGCGCCATTGCCTCCACGATCGGCCACGACTCGCACAACGTGTGCGTCGTGGGTGATAACGCTGCCGATATGATGGCTGCTGTTGAGGCTGTGGGCCAGGGTGGTCACGTGCTGGTGCGCAACGGCGAGGTCGTGGCGCGCATTCCGCTGGCGCTCGGCGGTCTGATGAGCGAAGGCACGGCCGAGGATGTCGCCGCGCAGCACGACGACTTTATGGTCAAGGCGCGCGCCATGGGCATCGAGCCGCCGCTCGACCCCATCATGGGCATCATCTTCCTGCCCCTGCCGGTTATCCCGACGCTCCGCATCCGCCCCGAGGGCATGTTCGACGTCACAACCTTCACCTACGCCGACTAGTCATCGGGGACGTTCTTAAACGGCTAGTCGCCTGCGACACTCTTTGACGTGTTGCCTGACGCTGCGACCGTGGGACCTCTGACTCGCGTGAGCTATTTGCCAGGTCCTTGTAACGTTTGCGCCCGCGGAGTCTTACCTGAGCTCCCTTTGGGTACGTTGGAATTGGATACACGTTCGATTCCAACAAGCCCGAAGGGAGCTTTTCTATGTTTAAACTGATTGCATCCGATATGGACGGCACGTTGCTTGACGAAAACAGCCAGGTGCCTCCCGAGACCTACGAACTGATTCTGGCGCTACACGAGCATGGCGTGCATTTCGCCGCATCGTCAGGTCGTCGCTACGATCGCCTGTGCGAGTTCTTTGCGCCCGTTCGCGACAAGATGGACTTTGTCGCCGCTAACGGTGCCCAGGTCTACGCCGACGGCAAAATGGTAGACCGTGAGGTGTATTCGCACCTGGCGATTCGAAGGCTCGCCCAGGCTGTCGCGACGTTTCCCAATCTGCATCTTGCGCTCTTTGACCGAACCAAATCCTTCTTGCTCGATGACGAGTGCAAGTTCGTACGCGAGGTCGATAAGGACCTTCCCAATGCCGAGCGTATTTGGGAGCTGCCCGATCCCAGCGTAAATATCATCAAGGCGAGTATCTTTTGCGATGACGGTGTCGTTATGGACAGCGCCTACGTGCTACAGCGCGAACTTGGTCAGCTCTTTACTTTTGCGCCTTCGGGCAACGCGTGGATCGATGCCATGCAGCCCGGTGTGTCGAAGGCCTCGGGCATCGCGCAGCTCGCGGAACACTACGGCATTGGACGCGACGAGGTCATGGCGTTTGGCGACTCGATGAACGACTACGAGATCATTCGCTTTGTCGGCACGGGCTGCGCGATGGAAAACGCGCGCCCCGCGCTCAAAGCGGTTGCCGATCGCGTGGTGGGTTGTAATCGCGACCACGCCGTCCAGCAGGAGCTCCGTCGCGTGCTGGAGAGTCTCTGCTAGACCGGTAGTTGGGGACATTCCTTATGCGCCGGCAGTTGGGGACAGGCTTAAGTGAGTGAAACCACTCATTGGGGACAGACTTAAATGAGTGCCGCCAGCGACTAGCCATTTAAGAACGTCCCCAATGACTACCGGGTTGCTGCTGCTAGGCGAGGGCGGCCATGATGGTGCGGGCGACGCCGTCGTGGTCGTTGTCGTATTCGGTGATGGCGTCGGCGGCCTCGCGGTCCTCGGGTTCGCCGTTGATCATGGCCATGCCGTGGCCCGCTGCCTGCAGCATGGGGATGTCGTTGATGTTGTCGCCGAACGCCCAGGCGTCGGCGAGAGACTCGCCCAGGTGCTCGCATAGCCACGTGAGGGCTGTTCCCTTGGTGGCGCCCTCGCCCATGACCTCGATATTCATGGCGTACGAACGCGTGACCTCAATGCCTCCGAGCGTGTCGAGCTCCGATGCGATGGCGTCGCGATCGGCCGGGTCGTGCCAGTACATGGCGATGCGTTCGAGCGTCTCGACCTCGTCGATCTTGCTGTCGATATCCATGTCGATCGGTGTTCGTGTGCGCTTGAGCGAAGCCGCGATGTGGGGGTCGCCGCCGCAGAATTCGTCCAGGCGCGTGTAGAGCGAGCGGGGGAGGAAGCACTGCCCATCCGCGAAGATATCGAAGGTCACATCGTGGCCGGCGGCGATGCGATGGACGCGATGGGCAATGCCGCGATCGAGCGGACGGCTCAATATGCGCGTGGCGCGCGAGGCATCGTTGGGCACATCGTCGTCGAGCTGCCAGACGCTGGCGCCATTGGCGCAGACGGCATAGTGCACGGCGGGATGGGCGAGGATGGGCTCAAAGATGCCCGACAGCGGACGTCCCGTGCAGGGCACAAACTCAATACCGCGGCGCGCAAGCTCGTCGAGCATCGCCCAGGTGGCATCGCTCATCTGCTTATCGCTCGTCAGCAGCGTTCCATCCATATCGGAAAACACAATCATTCGATGCAGCCCTTTCTGCTGGCATAAAAAGCGTGGCCGAGGGCGGTGATGCCCTGGCCACGCTCGGATTCTATAACGGTCCGCGTCCTAGCGATCGGCGAGCGGCTTGTACTCCAGCGGCTCGATAACCGGGCGATACGCGGGACGAATAATACGGTGCGCGCAGAAGAGCTCTTCCATGCGGTGTGCCGACCAGCCGGCCATGCGGGCGACGGCGAATAGCGGCGTAAAAAGCGTCTCGGGTACGCCGAGCATCTTGTAGATAAAGCCCGTGTACAGGTCGATGTTGGCGCAGATGGGCTTGGTCATGCCGTGGTCGCGCATCACCTGCGGTGCCAGGCGCTCGATGCGCTCGATGAGCGCGAACTCATCGCCCAGGTCCTTCTTGGCGGCAAGCGTGCGTGCGTAGTGGCGGCAGACCTCGGCGCGCGGGTCGCTGAGCGTGTAGACGGCGTGGCCCATGCCGTAGATGAGACCCGTGCCGTCGAAGGCCTGCTTGTCGAGAATCTTGCCCAGGTAGGCTGCGACCTCGTCCTCGTCCTCCCAATTGGAGACATGCGCACGGATGTCCTCGTGCATGGACACGACCTTGGCGTTGGCGCCGCCGTGGCGCGGGCCCTTGAGCGAGCCGATGGCCGCGGCGTAGGCGGAATACGGGTCGGTGGCCGAGGAGGATAGTACGCGGCAGGCAAACGTGGAGTTGTTGCCGCCGCCGTGCTCGGCGTGCAGCATGAGCATCACGTCGAGCAGCATGGCTTCGTCGCGGGTGAATGCCATGCCGCCGCGCAACACCTGCAGGATGGTCTCGGCGGTGGAGAGACCGGGTGTGGGATGCGGTACATGAACCTCGGAGCCGCGGCGCTTGGCGACCGAGGCCATATGCGCGAAGGCGGCGATGCGGGGGAGACGGGCGAGCATGGAGATGGCGACATCGATTTCGTGCTCGGGTGTAATGGCGTCGGGTTCGGCGTCGAAGGCGTAGAGCAGCAGCACGGCGCGCTGAAGCACATTCATGATGCTCGACGACACCGTGGTCATGGGGAACTCGCGGACGTATTCGTCGCTCAGGTGCCTAAAGGCACCCAGACGTCCGCAAAAACCGTCAAGCTCTTCCTTGGTGGGCAGAGAGCCCGTAATGAGCAGATAGGCGACCTCTTCGTAGCCGTAGCGGTTCTCGGCCTGGGCGTTGTTGACCAGATCCTCGATGCTGTAGCCACGAAGCGTGAGTTTGCCCTGATCGGGCACGACCTTACCGTCGACCTTGTTGTAGCCATGCACATCCGAGATGCGAGTGAGGCCCGCGACCACGCCCGAGCCGTCTGCATTGCGCAGGCCGCGCTTGACATTGTGTTCGACAAACAGGTCCTCGTCATAAGGGTCGGTCGGCAGGCCGTGGTAGAGGTTTTCGCTTTCGGGCGAAATCTGACGGCTCGCCTCGTAATCCAGAACCAGGCGGCTCAGGTGGTCATCGAAGCGGTAATAGATTTTCTTGGCGTCGTAGGCCATGCGCGCTCCTCTCCGGGCCGCATCGGGGTGACTTGCATGGGCATGCGCGCGTCAGGCTATCCCCAGCGGCTTGCTCGCTACAGGCGGTACATAAAGTTAAAGACGTCCTCGCGCTGGATGGACACGTTGACGCCCGAAAGCTCGCCGGCCTCGGCCAGCGCCTTCTGCAGCTCGGCGAAGTCGAGCTTGGACTCGGCGGTATCGGCCAGCATGGTCATGGTGAAGATGTCCTCGATAATGGACTGCGTGATGTCGCGGATGTCGACGTTGGCCTCGCCTAGGACACGGGTGACGCCGGCGACGATGCCGGGGCGGTTCTTGCCAAGGACGGTGATGACGATACGGGAGGACGAGATCTCGGCCATGGGAAACCCTTTCGCGTGATTGCGGCGCGCGCGGGGCGCTCCGCTACGGTACAGTGTTCATCATTGTACCTGTCTGGCGCAAAAAAGGCGCGCTCGCTGCGGCGTTACATGCCTGCAACATGAGCGTAAGGGGGAAGGCCGTACGGGGAAGAGCCGTCTGGCGCGTGTCCGGCTCGTGTTGGGTTGATTTCCGATCTCAGCCGAACACATTGAGCGGACAGGCCGTTCCCGCAGTCAGCCGAACGCCTCCGACGGCTGATTCCGAACTGGAAGCGGAGGGCATCCCCGCCCTTCGGTAGGGGATACCGCTCCGCGGCGCATGCCGCGGGCGGCGCCCCTATCGGACCACCGTGACCTCAGTTGGGATGGGCCCAGCACTGCCGCGTACTCGGTGAGCTAGAGCCAACTGTTCGTCTTCACGTCGCGTATGGCGATATTTCGGTCGTCCGGCTCGGTGATGCCGTAGCCGAACGCCTGGAGCGTCTCGATGGACTCCTGGATCCTCTGTTGGAACATGGGACCCGGATCGACCCTCGGCCCGAGGTGCCCGCGCCAAAGGCACGGCGTGGCGCGCAGCATGTTATGGATTTTGGAGATGGGCTCGATGTCGGCGTAGACGTTGAGTGTCGCCATGGCGTCCTTGTGGCCGAGGATCGATTGGAGCGCCTTGATATCGCCGCCTTGGCGGATCCACTGCGTTGCGAACGTGTGGCGAAGGCCGTGGAACGTGATCAGCTCGTCGTTGGTGCCCATGAGGCCGTTGGTCTCCGAGAACGTCTTGAACGCCCTGCGGATATAGCTTGTCGTCGCGAAGGTCGCGCCCGGCTCCGACAGGATGTAGCAGTCCCCGATCTCGACCGCCCCGGTAAGGCCGCGCAAACGCAGCTTTCCGCAGTCGATCTCGTGGGTCTCCTTCAGGAAGGGGAGTAGGCCGACCGGGTCGATGGGGATACCCCTGGCGTCATGGGTCTTGGTGTCCTTGATGAACGAACCCATTCCCTTCGCGTACGCCACCGAGTGTCTGATCGAGATCAGGCCCGTCTCGAAATCCACATCGCACCACCGAAGGCCGCAGACCTCGCCGATTCGCATCCCCGTGTGCAGGGCGAGTACGACCGCCCTCTAATCCTCGGCGGACCAATCGAGTCCGAACTCCTTTCGGGCATCCTCTTCGCTCATGACTTCGAGAAGGTCTCCGGGTTGGCAACGAAGGGCGAGGCATAGCTGCTCGAGTGTGTTGAAGCGAATGCCGCGAATATGCCCTTTTTTAATACGGGACAGGTTCACGGGCGTGGTTCCAATCCTTTCGGCAAGTTCGTTCGAGGAAATCTTTCGCTCGGCCATGATCTTGTCGAGGCGAACAATTACGGGCATGGCGTTTCCTTACGCAATCTCGTCGGAGTCGAGGTACAGCTCTCGGGCGTACAAGAAGAGCTGGGAAAGCATGAACAGGACGATGCCGAGAACCAGAGAGGTCCAATCGAATGATGAAGCGATCTCTTGGGCGCCGACGGCCCCCTCGCCGCCAAACATCGAAACGGAGGTTTTGAGTGAGCCGGCGTAGAGGCTGGTGGCAGCTTGAACAACGAAGAGAATGCCGAGCACCTTCAAGCATGTCGCAGACCCTTTCTTGAAGGGGTCTGCGCTCTTGATCGTCCACACGAGAACGGCGCTGAGGATGGTCGTAGCGATACCGATGACGGCAGGGACCAATGTCGAGATCGCAAGGGCTGGATACGCGGGGGAGTCTGCAATTACAGGGTTGTCGAGCACTTCGATTGCTGGCTTTAAGGAGAACGCCACTTGTGCGATGGCGGTGGCGCAAAGGGTCGCAGAGGCTATCGCACATGCGATGCGGAAGGAATGAAGCCGGGGAGTGCGATTGTCGGAACTCATAATAACCTCCGAAGAATTTAAAAAACTCAGGTTACTTTTTAACAGTTTATGTTAAATTGACTTTGCCGGCAAGTAATCACAGTATGCTGCAACCGAAACCCCTCTAGATTGGAGAGGATTATGTTCAGTACTGTTAAGTCGTGTAAGCTCTTGGTTTTCCTCGGCCTCGCTCTTTGTCTGTTGCTGCCGGGAGCCCCCGCTTTTGCGGATACCCCGATGCCTCCTTCCCAGGAGAGCAGCCAGTGTGCCCTCGTTGAGCCCCTCGGGTATACGGACGACGTCGTCGATACCTACTGGAGCTACAGCTGTCCTCGCGGCGTAAGCGGGCACAGCATCTCGATGTTCAACATCTCTTACAAGACGATCTCCTACCGAAATGGCTATCGCCGATCTGCGCATCATAGGGAATCCCGCCTCGCTGCAATGTGCTCCTGTGGTGTTCTTGGCACAACTGATAAATGGCAATTTGTCTATAGCACCTACTAGATGCGAGGAAGGGCCGAGCATTTTGTTCGGCCCCTCTGTTCCGACTGGATGAGGTTAAGGTTGGCGATGAATATGCTCAAAATCTCGAAGGCGATCTTTAGGTCGCTTCTCTCCTCCAGGTCGCTCTGTGTTGTCGTTGTTGCGTTGATGGTTCTTTGTGCTCTGCCCGTCTTCAGGAGCGCGGCTGGCATCGACGGACGGGTCGAATACCTCGAGTCGGGAATAACCCGTGTTGAGCAGGAATTGTCAGCATCCTATGCGGATGCGCTTGTGAATGCAGGGGAGGACGGTGTCTATACCTCTTCATCAAGCATGCCCGCGCTTCTGTACCCTCTTGCCGCGGGACGTCTTATCTTGGCACCGCTCTCTCCCCTACTTCCGTTTCTGCAGATATCGGATGGAGAGTACACCTATTATGACGGATCGAAGGAGTACTTGCTATGGGTCGCAACGGCCGTTGCCGTCTCGTTCCTTGCCGCGCGTCTTAACAAACGTGAAAAGCTCATCATCCAGGCACCGATGGGCGAGCTGGGTAGACTTGTTGCATCGAGCGTATGGGCGAGTGTTTTTGCAATGCTTGCCGTCCTCGCCATCAATCTTCCAGGGATAATCGCCGCGCTTGTGAAGAATGGCCCGGGCTCGCCGTTCTATCCGATAGGCTACATTCAATATGCGACTCCGGTTATCAAACCGGCTTGGCTGGTGTTCGCGCAGACGGCCATCTTGCAATTCTTGGTGGCAGCGTTCATCTCGCTTGTCGTTCACCTTGCCGTGAAGATTGCCAATAACCCTACGCTTGGAATCGTGTTCGTATGTGCCCTGATGGGGGTGACGATGGTTCCCGGGTATTACGGAAGATCCATCGCTTTACGTGAGTTCGCCCTGTTGAATCCCCTTACGTATGCGAACACTGAGTTGACCGTCGGCGCCTATAGCCCGTACCCGACAACGCAGATAGTGAATCTGCCTGGACTTTGCTTCGAGCGTGGCGCGATTGCCCTCGTATGCGCAATCGGGATCGAGGTGCTGGCAATTAGCCTGCTTTGCGTTGCTGGAAAGAGCGGCTGCGCGTGCCCGATATCCCCGATTTGTCTTGAGAGAGGTTCCTTCACTGCATCGAGAACGGCAACTCGTTCGAGCGCTTGTGCCTCCGCCGTTGCATACGTAAGAACGATGGGGAAACTGCTCCTGCGTTCTCCTACCCTCGCCGTATGCGCGATTGCAATGTCGACGACGATGCTGGCCCCGGCTCTGGTCGAGATGTTTCCTGACGCTGATAACGTTTCCGCTGTTCGGTATAGGGATGGGGAGCTCCGTTCAATAGATCGGTATCTAGAGCAGAACGCTGCGAATATGGACGTCGAGGGCAAAGCGGCCCTGGAAGACATGCGGGATGCTCTTTCGGGTTTCGTGTACGCGCCTATGCCTGCGGAGGGGTTTCGAAGCCTTGCGACGTACGAGCGCGCTCGAGGTGAGCTGGGCGCGGCAGATGCGACTCTCCTGCAATCGATCGGAATCGAGCCGGAGACTCCTTCTCGTGCGGAGGCGCGCGCCCTTCTGCTTGAGTCGATCGCGAGCTTGCCGGACCCCAAGGTTTACGAGTTAAGTACGAAGATGCCCCCATTAATCCTCCTTTCGTATCTCCAGGCAGCGCTTCCCTCCTTATTTTTGCTGTTGCCCGTGGTTGTCACATCGCTCGCGTGCACCCACCTGCAGTGTCGTTCCCTTCTGGTTCTCCAGATCCCCGCAACAGCGCATGTGCGTTTTCTGACGGCTGTTGCGCTGGCTCTCCTGCTTGGCTTGGTGCTGCTTTTGGTGTCGATGGTTCCCGCTGTCGTTGTGTCCGTGATTAAGAACGGTGCGGGTGGATCGGAGTATCCCGTCGCTCTCATTCGGGCGGGAGCTTCGACAACGTCCACGGTGGGGGAGGCGGTGTTGTGCAGTATTCCGTTGCTGGTCATGGCATACGGCGTGATTTCCGTCGTCGCTGCGTTGACAGCAGCGATTAGCCGCAACCCCGTTGTCACCGGAATGGTTTGCGCGGTTCTCTTGGTGTTGGGTTCGTTGAGCGCTCATGTTGAAAGCGTGGGCATGGGCGTCGCGCTGCTGGCTCCATTCGCCTCGTTTGATTCCGCTTCCCAGGTGGGGACGATTGGGTTCCTTGGGCGAGGGACGAACGCGATGCCTTTTGGAGAGGTCGTCGGCGCATCGGGCGCTCTGCTGGTGGTCTTGGGCGCCGTATCTCCGTTGATGGTGCGCCTGAGTGTTCCAAAGATCGAAAGGGGATGATCTCGATGATTGACCTTCAAACGCTGACGATCTCTTATGGAAAGAAGGTGCTCGTAGATTCGGTGAACGCTGAGTTTGCCCCGGGTACGGTCTACGGTCTCGTCGCTCCGAACGGGCATGGAAAGACGACGTTGCTGCGTGCGATGGCAGGTTTGCCGGGTCCTCGCGTGGACGGGAGCATCGTTCTGGATGAGGTGCAGGGTACGGGTGCGAGAGAGGTCCGTTCTATGATCTTCTATGCACCTGGTGAGGGGACGCTGCTGTATCCCGGATTGCGTGCGGAAGATCACCTCAAGATGGTTTGCGATATGTGGCCGCATGCTCGCGATATCGAAGAGATAGTGGAACAAACGCAGATAGGCAAGTTCGCGAAGATGAGGATCCGCACTCTGAGCCAGGGCATGAAGCAGCAGCTTACCCTGGCGATTGCGTATGCGACGGGCGCGCGGTACCTTCTATTAGATGAGCCCATGAACGCGCTCGACCCCAGCAGGGTGGACTTGCATTCCGAGATTCTCAGGAAGCTGGCCGATTCTGGTACGTGCATCATCATGTCATCCCACATCTTGGATTCGGTCGATAGGCTGTGCGATGAGATTCTGTTTTTGAAGGATGGGAGGCTCATTAGAAGCATTCCGCAAGATGATGCTGCGCCGAAGTCTCCTGGATCCCATTTCGCAAAGCCTGCCGGACGCGCCGAGGGTGCGCTAAGCACGTATCGGCGACTCTACGAAAAGGGCGGGTAGAAATGCAAGTTAAAAATCTATGTGGTCAATGTGATACCGTTGAACCCGCATATCGATACCGCTCAGCCA